>CEUZ01280416.1_pt1 | contig 12670 bp, 11 predicted proteins | sample 361511 | NCBI WGS metagenome assembly CEUZ01 (sample SAMEA2622822, study PRJEB7988) | marine metagenome | biome: marine biome (ENVO:00000447); feature: surface water layer (ENVO:00002042); material: "saline water (ENVO:00002010), including plankton (ENVO:xxxxxxxx)" | depth 5 m
AAAAAAACAGACAGCTTGCACTCTATCAGATCGGTATTCAAAAGAACCTTGAAGAAGTCCAATCGATGGTGCTGGTGTGGCATTTTCTCCAGCAGGGAGAGGAGGTAAGATCTGAGAGGACGCCGTTTCAGTTGGAGAAGCTCAAGATAAAGATTCGGAAACAAGTAGATGAAATACGGGCATTTAACTTTAACGGTGGCCCATTCCGGCCTGTTGAGACTCCGCTATGCAACTGGTGCTTTTACTGGGAGGAATGCCCGGCCAAATCTGAACATAATCCCGTTGTGAAAAGGGAGCTGTCAACCTAATTTCCCCGCCGCCATGAGTGACCTCACTCCTCGCCAAAAGAATCTCCTGAAAATACTTTTATCCTCGGAGAATATGAGTAAACTCACTTCTCTTGTTCATGGATCGACAGAGAAGGATTGGAAGAATATCGCTTCTGCAGTGCTGACAGTCGAATCAGCGATAGCCGTGACGGTCTACATCGATGGTGCGTCCGAGCTCGAAAACAGCAACGCCGGTATCGGCGGTATTTACTTCATAAACACTGATTCTGAAAAAGAACTCTATTCTTTTTCAGAGAACATCGGTGCAGCCACCAATAACGAAGCTGAATATCACGCACTTCTCAGGGCTTTGGAGATCGGACACGAGCTGAATATCAACAAGGTGGACATTCGAAGTGACAGTGAACTTTTGGTGAAACAGGTCAACCTTGAGTACAAAGTGAGAAACGAACGCCTTCAAAAACTTCACGCTCAAGCGCGAGATTGGCTGGCCGGTCTTGACTGGAGCCTTCATCATATTCGTCGAGCGGAGAACAAGAAAGCTGATGCATTGAGTAAACAGGCGCTCTCAAAGAAATGAAGGGACTTCTTACAGCCGGTGGGCACGGCACTCGATTGCGTCCCATCACACACACAAAGAATAAACATCTGATTCCCATCGCAAATAGACCGATGCTCGCCTATGCCATCGACTACATGGCCGAAGCCGAAATCGAGGAAGTCGCTATTATTGTGAACGCAGGCGATCGTGAAATTGAAACAGTTTTCGGTTCGGGGGAATCATATGGAGTCAAGCTGACTTACATTGAACAGGATGCGCCTCTCGGTCTCGCACATGTGGTAAAGATTGCTGAACCGTTCATCGGGGATGACAGCTTTCTCTTCTATCTTGGAGATAATATCCTTGTCGGTGGTGTAAAGAAGTTTCTAGAGGAGTTTGAAAGAACCCAATCAAACTGTCATCTTGTTCTCAGCAGAGTGGCAGATCCTGAACGGTTTGGAGTGCCGAAAATTGATGGGGACAGGATTGTTTCTATCGAAGAGAAACCGGCTAATCCCAAAAGCGATTTCGCCATCACAGGAATCTACTTTTACGACAGTTCAATCTTTGAGGCTGTCAACAGCATTGAACCATCTGATCGTGGCGAACTTGAGATTTCAGATGCGCACCAATATTTGCTCGACAACGGAAAGTCGGTTTCTTTTTCTGAAATCACGGGATGGTGGAAAGATACAGGAAAGCCATCTGATCTGCTTGAGGCAAACCGCCTTGTGCTTGACAATGTAGCTGGATCAAAGAGCGCAAATGTGGATGAAAAATCATCTGTGACTGGAAAGGTTGCAACAGGAGAGGGGACAACAATCGTAAATAGTCAAGTGCGCGGGCCTGCCGTTTTAGGGGACAATGTATACGTCAAAAACGCTTATGTCGGACCTTATACCGCTATCTCTGATAACTGCAGGATCGTTGGATCGGAGGTAGAATATTCTATTATTATGTCGGGCTCTTCGTTGGAAAATGTTGAGTGTAGAATTGAAGGATCCCTACTCGGGCACGATGTTGAACTGAGTCAGTCCCAAATTAGACCGAGGGCACACCGGATTATGGTCGGTGATCAGGGAAGGGTGGAAGTGGCCTGAAATGAGTCTCAATATTCCGGCTGGAATAAAGCAAAAAAGTGTCGCCTTCCATACGCTGGGGTGTAAGCTCAATTTTGCTGAATCAAGTACACTCGGAGCATCCCTCGAATCAAATGGTTTTCGAAGAGTAAACTTTTCCGAACCCGCGGACGTTTATGTTATCAACAGTTGCTCTGTCACAGAGAGTGCTGACAGGAAATGCCGAAAAGCAATTCGAAGTGCCTTGAGAAGGTCTCCTGAAGCATTTGTCGCTGTAACGGGATGCTATGCACAGCTGAAGCCCGATGAGATCGCATCGATTTCCGGCGTCGATCTTGTACTTGGGGCCGGGGAGAAGTTCAACCTTTCGGCATATCTTGATGATCTTTCAAAGAGAGAAAAAGGTGAGGTTCATTCCTGCGGGGTTGACAGCGTAGATCGATTCTTTTCCGCGTTCTCTACCTCAGAGCGGACGCGGACCTTTCTCAAAGTCCAGGACGGTTGTGACTACACCTGTTCTTACTGCACGATTCCCATGGCTAGAGGGAGAAGCCGAAGCGCAACGGTAGAACAAACGGTGGAGAATGCTCGGAAGCTCGTCGACGCCGGAGCAAAGGAAATTGTTTTAAGTGGTGTCAATATCGGCGATTTCGGCGCACAGCATAACGAATCATTCTTGGAGCTACTTCAGGTGCTCGACACAGTCAGCGCGAAACGCATCAGGATTTCATCGATTGAACCAAATCTGTTGACCAACGAAATCATCGACTTTATTTCACGGTCCGGTTCCTTCGTCCCGCATCTCCATCTGCCGCTTCAGTCGGGGGCTGACACAGTACTAAAACGGATGCGGCGCCGTTATTCCTCTTCTCATTACCTTTCCAGAGTTAAGCAAGTGAAAGAGATAATTCCTGACTGTTGTATTGGTGTCGATGTCATCGTCGGCTTTCCCGGCGAGACTGATAGTGAGTTCATGGAAACTTACGACCTACTTCTGGCGGCCGATATCTCATACCTCCATGTTTTCAGTTACTCTGAGCGGCCCGGAACTGATGCGCTCCTCCTTGGACGAGAAGTAAGTTGCGTGGTGAAATCGGAGCGAAACAGAGAACTCCATCTCCTTTCAGCAAAGAAGCTACGGAGTTTCTATCAATCTGCTATAGGCCAGATTCGGCCGATGCTGGTGGAATATGGAGAGGCTGGAACCGTTGAAGGGTTTACTGATAATTACATTCGAGTTTCTGTTAGCGGACCGGAGAATCTGGTGGGAACAATCCAAAATGTTCAACTTGCGTCTATGGAAGACGGTCTTGTGCGGGGGACGCTTGCCGATTGAGTGATGTCCCTTTTGTTGGCATCGCCGGCAACATTGCGGTAGGCAAAACGACGCTGACGACCATGATATCCAAAAAGCTTGGTTGGCGCCCTTTCTTTGAATCGGTAGACGACAATCCGTACCTGTCAGACTTCTATGGTGATATGCCACGATGGAGCTTCCATCTTCAAATCTATTTTCTGTCACGTCGTTTTCGAACACATAGAGAGATGTCGGAAGGATCGTTTCCTGCCGTTCAAGACCGGACCATCTACGAAGATGTTGAAATCTTTGCGAGGCTGCTCCACGAAATGGGAAATATGACTGACCGTGACTGGGAAAACTACCGGGCCCTCTTTGATGAGATGATTTCTCATCTTCGAAAACCGACGTTGATTATTTATCTAAAGGCATCTACCGATTCACTAATGACGCGGCTGAAGAAACGGGGGAGAGATTATGAGAGAAGCATCTCTCCAGAGTACCTTCATAATCTCAACATTGCTTATAGGGGATGGATCAATCGTGCGAAAGATGACTATGAAATTATGACCGTTGAAACTGACGATTTCAATGTTCATGAAGATGAAGATCGCCTGAACGCGCTGATCGAACAAGTTTCACAGAAGTGCACCAACTAAAATCACCCCTCGAATCCCTATTGGAGAATCCCCCAGAATCTTCTTACCTTAGACTTCTCTGGATGGTGATCTAATGTTTATCCGTCGCATCCTGACTTTGTTTTTTATCACCGCTGGCTTTGTCTTTGCCGAAGAGACAGAGGTAGTCTTCTCCGAGGTGTCGCTTGTAAAGGGGAGTGATGATCTGATCTATCTGTCGGTCCGAAGCGAAGAAGCCATCGCAGGATTGCAGTTCGAGGTCGCCTTTGATCCATCAGTCATCGAGATGGGCGTCCCCACACTTTCAACTCGGAACCATACGTTTTCCCTTAAGGCGAAGAGAGATTCGGCCAGCCTGAAGGTTATGGCGTTCTCTATGGAAGGGGAAACTCTCGACCTTGAGGAACCTGTGCTGATGATCCCCCTCAGTGCCAAAGGTGATTATGAAGGGAAACTATCGCTGGATGTGAAAAATTTTATCCTCTCTCGCCCTGATGGGAACAAGGTCAGTCTCAGAGTGTCGGCGGGCCAGATTTATGTGGTTCCATCGGTTCCTTCAAGATTTACCCTTAATGAGAATTTTCCGAACCCTTTCAACGAACAGACTGTGATCAGATTTGACCTTCCGGAATCAGCCCTTGTCAGTCTCGTCATTTATGATATTGAAGGAAAGCGGATACGGACTCTTGAAGATCATTCTGTTCTGTCGGCGGGTTATCATGCAAAGCCGTGGGATGGATTGGATAACAATGGCGACCCTGTCTCATCAGGTGAATATGTCTGTTCACTGAAAGTGGGGATCAATTATCAAGCCATAAAAATGGTATTGCTCAGATAAATGAAAATCGTTGTTATTGGTGCAGGTGAGGTTGGATTTCAGTTGGCCAAAGGGCTCAGCGAGGAAGCCTATGATATTACCATTATCGATATTGAGAAGGAGAAAGTTCGTCGCGCCGCGGAAAATCTTGATGTCATTTCGGTCAAGGGTGACGGCGCCAGTCCGGATGTGCTGAAAGAGGCAATGGTGGGTAAGGCCGACATTGTTGTCGCCGTTACAAGAATTGACGAAGTCAACCTCATCGCTTCTCAATTGTCACACGAACTTGGGGCAAGGAAGATTATCGCACGTCTGCGCAATACGGAGTACTCCCATAAAGAGGCGATCATCCGACCGGAGCGTTTCGGGATAGATAAAGTTATACACCCTGAAATAGCCGCTACGGCTGAGATGACACGGCTCGTAAGGCAGACGTCTGCCTCAACAGTAGTCGATTTCGAAGGAGGGAGACTTCAGCTCATCGGGGTTCGCCTTGATAATGGATGCCCAGTTATTGACAAGTCACTGGGTGAGATTCAGCCTGATAAAACGTCTCTTGTATTTAATACTGTTGGGATTCTTCGGGGACAAGATACACTCGTGCCACATGGGGAGACAGTTTTAGAGATCAATGATATTTGTTATTTTCTTGTCAAGAAGGAGCAGGTCGAGAATCTGATGTATATAGTGGGAAAACCAGTTCGTGAAACGCGAAATGTCATGATCCTTGGTGGGGGCAAGATTGGCCGCGCCGTGGCCAGTGCTCTTGAAGAGGAAATCGAGGTCCGCCTTGTGGAGAAGAATCGTGAAAAAGCACAATCACTGGCATCAGAGCTCTCCAAAACCCTTGTGCTTAACGGCGATGGAACTGACATCGAGTTTCTTCGAATGGAAGATCCGGAAGATCTTGACAGCTTCATCGCCGTGACTGAAAATGAGCAGACAAACCTGTTATCGGCAATGCTTGCAAAACATCTCGGTGTCCGTCAGACCATCATCCACGTCTCCACAACCGAATATATTCAGGCTATGAAAGTGATCGGCCTCGATGCAGTAGTGAGCAAGAATATGTGCACGGTGACTGAGATTCTTGATTATATCAAACGTGATGATCAGCTGCTTGTCACCAATTTTGAGGACGTGGATGTGGAGGCGATTGAATTGAGTCCCGCTACAGGGAGTAAGATTACACAGAAGACCCTCTCTGAACTGAAGTTTCCGAAATCATCGGTGATAGGGGCAGTGAATCATAGGGGTCATGTTTATCTTGCCCAAGGCGATACCAGGATCACAGGGGAAGACTCTGTCCTGGTCTTCTGTCTTCCCAGCGCTGTTTCGCAGGTCGAAAAAATGTTCAAGTGAATGAATGCACGTTCGGTCGATTCTTAATGTCTTAGCTGCAATCTTGACCTTCCTCGGTCTGACCATGCTGTTTGCTGCGGCGTGGTCTTTTTATTATAGTGAACCGGACTTGAAAGGTATTCTCATGTCCTCTGGCATTACCATTGCTTTAAGTCTACCTGCCTGGTTCATGACACGGGGAAAAATCAACCTTTCTGTGAAGGACGGGTTCGCCATTGTAACGCTCGTATGGTTAGCTGTGGCCCTTTTCTCGGCCTTGCCCTTCATTATGACCGGCGCCATCCCCACCCTGGTTGATGCCTTGTTTGAATCCATGTCTGGCGTCACTACAACAGGTGCCTCGATTCTTGGAAACGCCGAAAGACTACCGCACCTAACCAACGGAATCGAAAGCCTTGGCAAAGGGGTACTTTTCTGGCGGAGTTTCACTCAGTGGATTGGTGGCATGGGCATTATTGTTTTCTCTATCGCGATTCTCCCCTTGCTCGGTGTCGGCGGTGTACAGCTGTTTCGTGCCGAAGTTCCTGGGCCGGTTACTGACAAGATTAAACCTCGAGTTCAGGAAACCGCTAAAAGTTTGTGGATTATTTACATTGGGCTTACAGCCATTCAAGTTGTATTACTATCTTTTGGGGGCATGAATTTTTTTGATTCACTCTGCCACTCTTTTACAACTGTAGCGATAGGGGGCTTTTCCACAAAAAATGCAAGTATCGCTCACTTTAATAGTGCTTATATAGAATATGTTGTTATAACCTTTATGTTTATTGCAGGTATTAATTTTACCTTACATTGGAAAGCAATGACCTCTACTCGACCATTGATTTATTTTCGAGATGGTGAGTTCAAATTCTATTGGATATTAATTTTATTGGTAACATTCCTTATAATGTTAAACCTCTCTTTACATAGTGGAGAATTGACACATGATATATTCAGAGCCTCCCTATTTCAAGTTATGTCGATTCTTACTACAACTGGTTTCACTACAGCCGATTACGTTCAATGGGGCTCCTTTGCCCAAATTTCACTTCTTCTTCTGATGTTTATCGGCGGTTGTGCTGGTTCAACAGCGGGGGGAACAAAAATTGCCCGAATTATGGTTGTGATCAAGTATAGTCTTTCGGAAATCAAACGGCTCCTTCACCCCCGTGCGGTCATACCCGTTAGGATTGGGCGCCAAATGATCAGCGAAGAAGTGATCAGGAACACACTTGGCTTTGTCCTATTTTACGTTGGGGTTTTTGTGGTTGTTTCCGTAATGCTCGCCGCTTTAGGGTTAGATATTGAATCAGCATTCAGTGCCACTGCTGCCTCTATAGGAAATGTAGGACCTGCCCATGGTTTAGTCGGGCCTGCGTCCAACTATTCTCATCTTCCTGATCTTGGGAAATGGCTTCTTATGTTTTGTATGCTTCTCGGCAGGCTGGAGATATTTACTGTGATGGTATTTTTGAGTACCTTATTCTCGAGGCGGTGAGATGGCAAATATATTAACTGAATCCAAAGATCGCATCACTGTTGTTGCGGTGAACCGCCCCGAAGCGCTGAATGCACTGAACGGGGATACTGTCAATGAACTTAAAGACGTGTTTAGAACAATTCGTGATGATGAAAAATCGGGTGTGGTAATCCTTACCGGTTCTGGGGATAAGGCATTTATTGCCGGTGCGGATATCAAGGAGATGACGTCTGCGTCTCCCACGGAGGCGATTGCCTCGGCCCGTCGAGGACAGGACTTAACCAACCTTATCCAGGATTTCCCCAAAGTTGTTATCGCCGCGGTTAACGGCTTTGCCCTTGGAGGTGGGTGCGAGGTGGCAATGGCGTGTCACATGAGAGTTGCGTCAAGCTCCGCCATGTTTGGACAGCCGGAAGTGAATCTTGGCATCATTCCGGGGTGGGGCGGTACACAACGTCTCCCACGCCTTGTAGGAAAGGGTCGAGCAGTTGAAATGATTGCCGGTGGTGAGATGGTTTCGGCAGATAGGGCTTTCGAGATGGGGCTCGTGAATTATGTGACTTCACCGGAGAAATTGATGGAAAAATGTCATGAATTGGCGCAATCCATTCTGAAGCGGGGACCGGATGCGGTCCGACTTTCCCTCGAAGCTGTTAACAGAGGAATGGAGATGACGCAGGAACTGGGTCTTCAATATGAGGCAAATCTCTTCGGTATCGCTTTTAGCACCGAGGACAGGATTGAGGGAACGAAAGCCTTTGTGGAAAAGAGAAAACCGAATTTTAAGGAAAAATGACTCTTGATAGAGAAACGAAACTTGATCAGCAGCTGAACGGCCATCCGATACTCCAGTGCTTGAATCCCGCATCGGGATCGGTTCTGAAAGAACTTGCAATCTCTTCATCTGAAGAGGTAAATGAGAAGGTTGAGATTGCGCGCGAAGCTGCGGCAGAGTGGCGGCAACTATCGGTTCGTCATCGCGCAAAATTTATCCGGAAAGCTCAAAAAGTGCTTGTTTCTAGGATGGACGAAGTTGTGGAGGTAGTGCTTTCGGAGACAGGTAAGACGGAATTCGACGGCATTATTGAAATCCTCACCACGCTTGAAATCATGCGGTTTAACCGGAAAATGGCACCGCGCGCTTTGGCTCCCGAGGTGCGTCCTCTTGGACTGGTGGTGAAGAACAAACGAGGATGGGTTCACTACCGGCCACACGGTGTTGTCGGAGCCATATCGCCATGGAATTATCCATTGATTCAGCCTTCTATTCTCGTCGTCCCGGCACTATTGGCAGGGAACGGCATTGTGTTGAAACCGTCCGAATTCACCCCTTTGACTGCCCTTAAGATGAAAGAGATTTTTGATGAAGCCGGAATGCCAGAAGGTGTATTCCAGATTGTTATCGGCTCGGGTGAAGTGGGGAAGACACTTGTAGAATCGTCTGGCACGGATCTTATCGCTTTCACCGGTAGCATTAACGTGGGGCGAAAGATCGCCGTAAGTTGTGCTGAACAGTTGAAGCCGGTGATTCTTGAACTTGGAGGAAAGGATCCTTTAATTGTTCTTAGAGATGCGAATCTTAAGCGTGCCGCCGGGGCCGCCGTTTGGAGTGGTTTCCACAATGCGGGACAGACCTGCATTTCCGTTGAGCGTGTTTATGTTGAAGAACCGGTGGTAGATGAATTCATTCGACTCGTCACTGAGATGACTGAAGCTGTGAGAACAGGGGACGATCAGGCTGTATCCGATTTTGGAAGCATGACAACTGAAACCCAGTTCCGGAAGGTTATGGCTCAGCTGGATGATGCACGGAGTAAAGGCGCAAACGTTCTGAAACAGGATGAGCCTCAGGCTGAAGGAATGTTCATTCAGCCGACAATTGTTACTGATACCGAAGTGAACATGGAGCTGATGAAAGAGGAGATTTTCGGTCCTGTTATCGCTATTTCTCGCGTACGAAATGAAGATGAGGCAATAGAGCAGGCCAACAGCATGAAGTTTGGATTGAACGCTTCCATATTTACAAGGGATAAACGGAAGGCCCGCCGGTTGGCAAGTCGTGTCCAAGCCGGAAACATTGTAATCAATGATGTTGAGACCAATTACCTCTGCGTGGATGTTCCCTTCGGCGGTATGAAACAGAGCGGTATAGGGCGTCTCCACGGTATCGAAGGATTGAGAAGTTTTTCCCAGATTCAGTCAGTGATAGAGCACAGGTTTGGACTCAATAAAGAGTTGTGGTGGTTTCCCGTGGCAAACGGAACGAAGAAGCTATTCAGAGTGCTGATTCGAATTCTTTACGGCTGAACAACCCCAGTTCTCAAATAGAACTTCATGAAGCTTGATAGATTCTTCGAGGGAGGATTCGGACGTTACGTTCTTCCCGGCGTCATCATGCAGTCCGTACTCATCGGCGGTGGTTATGCTACAGGAAGAGAGATCGTGGAATATGGTGCCCGTCTCGGCTCACTGGGATGGATTTCGGGATTGACCGCACTTTGCGGTTTTTCATTCCTCAGTTTTCTCACTTTCGAGCTCGCAAGAGTTTTCAAGGCCTATGACTACCGATCCCTGGTTAAGCAGGTGGCATGGAAGTTCTGGTTTCTCTTTGAAATCGTCTACGTCATTCTCGGAATGATTGTGATCGCCGTCATGGCTTCCGCAACTGGGGAGATCGTTGAACAAACGCTGGGGGTGGACTACTGGGCAGGCGTTGGGGCTATTACCGTTGTTGTGGGAATTTTGAATTTCTATGGCCGTAACCTCATCGAACGTTTCAAGACATTTGGAACGGCAGTCCTCTATATAGGTTATCTTCTGTTTTCATCAGTTGTCCTTTTCAGTCGCTGGGATTCGGTCATGACTGTAATGGCGGCGGGAGAAACATCTTTTGAAACCGAGTCTGTTTCGGTCTGGACAGCGGTTACTCTTGGAATCGTCTACATGGGTTACAATCTTGTATTTGCTCCCGCTCTGTTTACGCTAAGGCGGCAATCTACAAGAAAGGAAACTTTCTGGTCTGGCATGATTACTGGAGTGCTCATGACCTTCCCGTGGTTTTTGACTTATTTCTGTCTCATGGGATTCTATCCTGATGGAGAAGTCTTGGGGGCAACGGTGCCGTGGCTGGTGATGCTTGAGCGAATAGGCGGTAAATTCCTCATTGCCCTATTTGGTGTGGTTGTGGGGTGGACCCTCATAGAGACCGCGACGGGAATCATTCATGCTATTGTTGAACGTCTACATGCTCATACAGAACAGGTGGGCAGACCAAAGATGACTCATCTCCAGGATGCGATATTTGCCACGGGAATGCTTGTGATTTCTGTTGGTCTTGCCCGTATTGGAATCATTGACCTTATCGCGAAGGGATATGCTGCAATGTCTTACGGTATGATTGCTGTTTATATCATTCCTCTCATGACCATCGGCGTCTACCGCATCCTGAATCCTGACTGGAAGAGTGATTTCTGGGAGACTTCATGATTTGCCTCGTCCACAGGATTTGCGCAATTTCTAAACGTGTTTAATCGCTATGGACAGACTTTTGATCAATGAGGTTTAGAGGAGCATAAAATGAAGCGATATGCTGTTCTCGTGGAGGGTCGGTTCAATTTTCTCTATGCGAAGACCGCGAACGCCATACTGCGCTATCAACCTGAAACAGTGGTGTGCTGCATCGATTCAGAGAACGTTGGAAAAACAACGGACGACGTCATGCAACTGGGAGGTGATATCCCCATCGTTGAATCACTAGAAGCCGCCAAAGCATTCAAACCTGACACACTGCTGGTCGGTGTGGCGACGCAAGGTGGGTATGTTCCTGACAATATGCGCAAGACCGTCCGGGGAGCACTTGAAAACGGCATGGACGTTATCTGCGGTCTGCATGAGTTCCTTGGTGACGATGACGAATTTGGTCCCATGGCAAAGGCCAACGGTGTTACCATTACCGACCTGAGAAAACCTCCGTCACCGCTGCCATTCTCTGAGGGTACGTGGCGATCGCGAAAGACGCCGACTCTGCTGACTGTCGGTGACGACTGTGATACGGGAAAGATGACCGCCGCATGGGAAGTTAAAAGACAACTTGAGGCACGTGGAAAGAACGTCGCTTTTGTCGGCACGGGTCAGACCGGAATTCTTCTGGGTGGATATGGTGTTGCCGTCGATGCCATTGTGAGCGATTTTGAGGCGGGTGCAATCGAAGCGGAGATTGATCGTGTGGGCAGCGACGTAGACCTCATTGTGGTCGAAGGACAGGGTAGTATCTCTCACATGGCCTATTCAGGAGTAACCCTCGGACTTCTTCACGGCACAATGCCCGACATGCTGCTCATGTGTCACGAGCCGGCGAGAAAGGTAGATACCTTTGATCATCCCATGGCCGACTTTGGTGAAATCATAGACCTCTATCTTCGCCTAGTTCGGCTGTTCAAACCGTGCGACGTGGCGGGGTTGGGCCTTATTACTTATACTGAAAGTGAGGATGAAGCCAAATCAACAATTCAGCGATATGAGGCTGAGTATGGAATTCCATCGGCTGATCTGGTTCGTTTTGGTGCAGGAGCTGTCATAGATAATATTATATCTAAGTTGTAATGCATTTTAATTACTCTACTTACAGCCTTAAGCTAAAGCATAAATTTACTATTGCGCGGGGGTCTGAGGAGGTGGTACCCGTGGTGCTGGTCTACTTTACAAAGGATGGCGTTACGGGTGTTGGTGAGGCTGCGCCATCTGATCGCTACGACGAAGATGCGCTTCGAATAACCAAGTACCTCAGCACCCTTTCGTTTGAAGGAATCTCTGCTAACGGTTCGCTGGATGAGTGGCTCGACTGGGCCATGGCGAAAGCTGATGGAATACGATCGCTGGAAGCAGCCTTTGATCTTGCGCTTCACGATCTTCACGGAAAATTGAACGACGAACCGACTTACGCTCATTTCGGCGCAGATCGGGCATCGGCCTGTACCACATCATTTACCATCGGTATTGACGACAAGGAAAAAATCAGGGAGAAGGTTTTGGAGGCCGATATCTATCCTCTGCTGAAAGTGAAGCTCGGAAGCGATCACGATAAGGATATAATTAATACCATCAGAGAGGTGACTAATAAACTGATCCGCGTGGACGCCAATGAAGGGTGGGATCTCGAAGAGGGAAAGCGGATGTGTGACTGGC
>CEUZ01292191.1_pt1 | contig 12666 bp, 18 predicted proteins | sample 361511 | NCBI WGS metagenome assembly CEUZ01 (sample SAMEA2622822, study PRJEB7988) | marine metagenome | biome: marine biome (ENVO:00000447); feature: surface water layer (ENVO:00002042); material: "saline water (ENVO:00002010), including plankton (ENVO:xxxxxxxx)" | depth 5 m
TTTCTTGTAAACGTTGGTTAAATTCGATAACACACTTATACATTAAATTGGAAGAATTATCATGCCAATTGATCCTGTTTGTGGAATAGAAATGGATGAATCGTTAGCTCTTATCCATGAGCATGATGGAGAAAAATATTATTTTTGTTGTAACGGATGTAAGAGGATTTTCATCAAAAAGCCAAAAAAATACAAAAAGTAATTTCAGAGTGGAAACTTACCGCACATTCTACAAAAATTTGAATTAATTACTAATTCCGCCTTACAATCTGAACATAGGTTTTTCTCAGAATCTGATTTGGGAATTTTAAAATTTTCTTTGTATAATTCATAGTAATGTAATGATTCCTTTGTTCTTATTAATACGCCATCTTCATTTTTGATTTTTTTTACTTTTTCCTGAAAAATATCATTTGTAATAATGGAATCAAACAATTTTGTTAGGCCGTTGGTGCCTGAACCATTTTGCATTGGAGTTTTCTCTCTCCAAATAACATTTTGTGGTAAATCATTCTCAAATGCTTTTCTTAGTATCCATTTACCAAATTTAGTACCATTTCTTTGATTTACCAGCTGTTCCATTGGTAATGTTTCAACTAGTTTGATAATATTTTCATCAATGTATGGCATTTGAACCGATATTCCTAACTGACGTGCAATTTTTTCTGATGTAAAATGCATTATTTTTTTCATCCTTTTTAATTCATCTTGAAGTTCATCATAATCTTTTTTTACCAAAAAGTTATATCCTGCAAAGATTTCATCTGCCCCGTCACCAGTAATGACTTTTTTTACATTTTTTTCTTTTAATGCATGTAGATAAAGATAGGAAACAATTGAATTTCTGATCTCAATATCATTAAAATTTTTTAAGATCTTAATAGTATTTTTTATTGCATCTAAAATTTCATCTATATTTACGTATTTTAATTCTAAATGGATGTTAATGTGTTTACTAACAATTTGTGAATATGCTAAATCTGTTCCAAGAAAATCCTTAGCAATGATTGTTATTGCATTCAAACCTTGTTCTTTTTTTATATGTCCCAGTATACTACTATCAAGCCCACCGGAGAATGCAATCCAGTTTGCATCACAGCGCGAAGTGATCTCCTCTAAGACCATTCGAACATTTTTTTTATGCTCCTCATTTGACATCAGAAATTTTATACAAGTTGTGAGTAAATAGTTATAGCTAATTTTAATCGGATTTTTATATTATTGATAATGCGTATCATTATGCTATTACCGGCTGAAATAGAATCAAAATCATTGATTCCTGCATTACGTGCAATTTTAGCAAAGGATCTTGCAAAAAAGCATAACATACGTGAGGATGAAATATCAAAAATGTTAGGTGTTACACAAGCTGCAGTAAGTAATTACATTCGTGGAATACGTGGTGATCCTAAACTTATCGAGAAATTATTGCAGGAAGAACATGTTGTAGGTATGATTAATGAAATAACAGATAATCTCGCATCTGACAAAGCCTATACACCATCAAGTCTATCAAAATTTATTGGTTTATGTAATTACATAAAATCTAGCTTGTTAATTTGTGACATACATCATAATTTAGAATCAGATATTGATGATGAAGTATGTAAAGAATGTGAAAATATGCTGCTTAAAGGTCCTGGCAGTGTTTATTGATTATTAGTTTTTGTTATTATAATCTCGATTGTAGAAATAAGACGTCCATCCTCCAAAATATCACTATCAACAAGAATTTTATCAGTTCTCGTTTTCCCATTTAACATATTTTGAGTGATTATGTTTGCAACAGATACAGTTGCTGGGCATGATTCACCAACTCCCTTTATTGTTATCTTATTATTTTTATTTAATAATTGTAAAACATCCATTGCTGATATCATAACAGGTTGATTAGTGATTAAAAATTTTTCAACTGTGTAGTCAATTGTTGGTTTAATCATTTTAATCTAATTCTATCATCTAGAAACAAAATTTTAATTCTTTTAAATTTTATAGACGATTGATCTATTCGAATTTATCTATAGGAATGTTTTGATAGTCAGAATTAGGCAAAGTTCTACGGATTACAATTGGTATGATTCTTTGGTTTAATTCTTCCATGGCAATTTCAAGAGATGTTGTGGTATTTTTTGGTATTTCAATAAATACAGGTGCACCCAATGATAATTGAAGTGCACGTGCACCCATAATTCTTGCCTTTTCAAATCTAGTTAATGTTGGTGGACCAGTAAGAATCTGATCATTTTTTGCAATAATTTCTATCGGGGTGTGTTCTGTATCTTGTGTAATTATTTCACGGTTTCTAATAATTTCACATTGTTTATCAATTTCTGCAATTTGTTTTTCAGTTAATTCTACATCAGAATCTTCACATAATTTCCTATATTGTTCAATAGCCTTTTCAGTACTGCCATCAAGTAGATTCTTATCATTTTTATCTACATTGGATTTTTCTGAATCATTTTTTTCAGTAATATTTTTGTCAGTATCTGATTTGGACAACCACTAAAACAAGAAATATCGGTTATATATTCTACTAGCTGGTAATGGAAAATGGATTCAGGAACAGTTTCTCAATTTAATCTGATTTTGAAAATTAATGAGAGCGGGAACATTCCATGTGAATTAAAACGTCATCTTTCGCCTGTTACTGTTGGTTTGATCATGAGGATGTTACCATTAAATGGGAATGCACATCAAATGGGTAACTCTATTGTATATTTTGAAACCAATATTAATTCAGGAATTGAGCGTAAAAAAACAGATTTTAAGAAAGGCGATATTGCATTTTTACCCACGGAAGGTTCTATCTGTTTTTACATGAATGATGTTAATAATGGAAAACCAATGACACCAATAGGAAAAATAAATGAAGTAGAAAAATTAACTACAGTAAAACCTAGTGATATATTGTCACTTTCCAGAAACTGATTTGTATAAATGGTGACCACTAAAACCACCAATTCTCTCAATAGTACCATTTTTTAATAATTTTTGTAAGAAAGAATTTGCTTCTGATATTTTTACATCAGTCTGTCTAGCCAAGTCCTGTACAGTGATTACCTTCGCATCATTAACATACTTTGTTGCCTTTACCTCATCAATAATTACTGAAGTTTTGGTTTTTGAATCATCCTTTTTTTCACTTTTTTTAGATTTTTTTGTTGAATCATCTTTTTTTTGTGATTTTTCTTTTTGTGCTGGTGATTTATTTTTTGAGCCACCCATTTAATTAAAAAAAATAATTCCTATTTATAAACGCTAATTATGTAAGCAATAATTTCTATTGTATTATTTTAGAATGGATTAATTTATTATCTATGCACTTAAAAAAATATTATGGGAATAATTGGAAAGGGCGCCAAGTGTGATGTATCTGAATGTGATAATGATGGAATTCGTTCACTTAATACAAAAAAGATTGAGGAAGCTGGGCTACGTGTATCTACGAGTAACAAAAAGGCAGCACTTTGTAAGGAACACTATAAGGAATGGAAAAAAGAAACGAAAGGCGATAGATCTTTAGACCGAGCAAGATTTGATATTTATTAGAACTATTTATTCATCATAATATTTCTCAGTATTTTTAAAATATCCTTTTTTTAGATTATTGTAATATGTATCAAGTTTTTTGTAAATACGTTTTGGTTTTCTTGATTTTTGATTGCTGATTACATATAGAGCAAGTATTGGGAATGCTATAGTTGCATCAGCATAAACAGTTACCATATCATTATGAGCGTCCTGTACTTTGCCCCAACTTTTTCCTTCTTGTAGTGTAGCACCTGATAATCCACCAGTATCTGGTCTAGCATCAGTGATCTGTATTATGTAATCCTGACCGCCAATATTTTGTCGAAGTATTTGATCAAGTAGTGGACCAGTTTGTTGTGCAGTATTTTTTGGAACCCCCCCACCTAATTCAACTATTCCAGATTTTTTTGAATTGTATAGAATTGACGCTTGTTCCAAAATTTCCCTCACAAAATCCAAGCTATATGTTTTATCCCTTAATCTATGAACTGCCAAATTAAGCGCAAGAGAAGAATCCTTTAGTGTTGAAATGTAAATTGGTACATCATAATCATATGCTGTTGTGACAAAACTTTTTTCAGGATGTTTCGAGTTTTCACTACTAATTTTACCCAAAAAATTGCAAAATTCAGCAGTGGTAAATGGTTTATCAATAAAATTATTTTTGAATGTTTTTTGAATGACTTGATCTTGAGCCTCTAGCGTTTCATAAAATTTGATAAATACATCTCTAATCCTAACTATTTCCATATCATATAATTTCATGTCATCAACATCAAAGTCACCCTGTTTTACTGGTAATCCCCATGCAAAATGGTCTTCATGATAAACATTAGCACCAGTAGTAACTATCCAATCTACAAAACCTCTTTCGATTAATGATTTAAAAATTCCACCAAAACCAACCGGAGTTAAAGCACCAGAAGCTGTTAAACAGATTGTTGCATTTTCTTTTATCATTTTTGCATATACTTTTGCAGCCTCTCCAAGTTTTCGTCCATTGAACCCAGACTCTGAATAAATTTTTACTAAATCCTCTATTGACATATCCGGATTAAGTTTGATATGTGGAATTTCCTTACCTTTAAAATTATGATGATCCATCACATGAACTTGAATATTGATAAATAAACCTGTTTTGGCACTATCACTTAAAAAAATCTAAATTTAAAATATAATATGAGATATATTGATATTTCAAATCCAAAAAGAGTAAACCGAAATCCTGACAAAACTATTGAATTACTTTCTAATGAATCCATTACAGAGAAGGGTTATCTGATAAAAAATATTCAACTAAGGTTATACATTGAAAAACATGATAAGAAATTAGGGCAGTATTCCCTGATCACATCATTAGTTGAAACTGATAAGGGATCAGTTGAAATGATTTACGATGAAGGTTATCGCGGAAAGGATGCATTAGAAACCTCTAGCAAATTTTTGACTGAAAATCTGGGTATTTCTAGTCTAATACTTCGTTCACTAATATTTTTGGATGGGAAATGACAAATAATCAATATCATCATAAACTATCTCCAGATGATAAAAAACCAATTTGTTCATTATGTAACGATGAATCACTTTACTATTGCACTATGAATGATGAGTATTATTGTATTAATCATGTTTTAGGTCATGATGAAAATGAATAACTGTTATATTTTTTAAAAGACTATTAAATAATTAATTCATGGTTGAATCCGAACATAATTCAAGAATTGAAAAAATTGCTGAAATGATTTTGTCTGATAACGTTTCCCTTGATACGCAAGAACAAAATCTTCTCAAAAAATATCATGATTTTGCAAAAGAGAATTACCATCTTGATCAAGATTCTGCATTAGAATTAGTAAATGAAGCATTTTTGTATCTACAATTGAAACAGGCACCAGATATAGATCCATTGACTAAGGGTGATCAATTTGGTGCTGGATTTAGTTAATGACGGGTAATCTAATTGATAACACTTAATTCAATAATTAAATCTGTGTGAGATTATGCGTATTTTACAATTACACTGCGATAGTATAGAATACACACCAACAAAAAAAGAAATAAAGTCAGCAGAAGAAATAGAACCAAAAAAAATTCGAATAGAGGAAGTTGTAGTATGTTTTACTGCAGTTGAAAAGGACGATGATTTAGATGTAGGAAAAAATGCAATTACTGAAATTCAAGAATCAATGGGAAAAATTGGGTGTGATAAATTATTACTTTACCCATATGCTCATCTGAGTTCAACACTTGCATCACCTAGTACTGGTCTTAAAATTTTAAAAGAAATGGAAGAATCATGTACCGGAATTAATGTCATGCGTGCGCCATTTGGTTGGACAAAGTCATTTAGTATTCAAGTTAAAGGTCATCCACTTGCAGAAAGTTCTAAAGTTTTTTCTAAAGATTCATCAAAGGATTCATCCAAAGAAAAAACATCAACAGCATTAGAATCTGAATCCAAAATTAAATCGTATTGGTACATCATGACACCTGATGGTAAAATGGAAGACATTGGAAAATTCAATTTCTCTAATCATAAGCAGTTGGAATTACTTGCAAAGTATGAATCAGCAAAAAAAAGGCATGTTGATGAACCTCCACCACATGTAAGCCTGATGAAAAAACTTGCAATTGCTGATTATGAACCTGCATCTGATTCAGGAAATATGAGATTCTATCCTAATGGCAGATTAATCAAATCACAAATTGAGCAATACGTTACGGATAAAATTCGTGATTATGGCGGTGTTGAAGTTGAGACTCCAATCATGTATGATTCATATCATCCAAGTATGGAAAGTTACTTTAACAGATTTCCTGCAAGACAATACAGTATAGATTCAGAGGGTAAACATCTTTTCTTAAGATTCGCGGCATGTTTTGGACAATTTTTAATGGCAAGTGACTTTCAATTATCATACAAGAATTTACCATACAAACTTTACGAACTTACACGTTATAGTTTTAGAAGAGAGCAATCTGGAGAACTTGTTGGTTTAAGAAGACTAAGGGCATTTACTATGCCTGATTGTCATGCATTTTGTAAGGATGTGCCACAGGCTATAGATGAATTTAGAAAAAGATTTGATCTTTCGCGTGAAGTTTTATCAGGATTAGGAATTGAAGAAAATGATTATGAGGTTGGTATAAGATTTACTGAGGATTTTTACAATAAAAACAAGGAACTGATCAGCGAAATGATTTCAAAAGTGGGAAAACCAGTTTTAGTTGAAATGTGGAAAGAGAAATTCTTTTACTTTGTGCTGAAATGGGAATTCAATTTTATTGATAATTTGGGTAAAGCAAGTGCCTTATCAACAGACCAAATAGATGTTGAAAATGCTAAACGTTATGGAATCACATTTACCAATGAAAAAAATGAACAACAGAATCCAATAATTTTACACAATTCACCATCTGGTGCAGTAGAGCGAGTGATTTATGCATTGTTAGAAAAATTTGCTAAGCAGGCAAAAGAGGGTAAAAGGCCACAGTTTCCACTTTGGTTAGCACCAACACAAGTAAGACTAATTCCTCTGAAGGATGATTTTCTAGAATTTACTAGTAAACTTGCAAGCAGTTTAACTGAAGAAAATATACGAGTTGATATTGATGATAGGAACGATACCATTAGCAAAAGAATTAGAGACGCAGAAAAAGAATGGATTAGTTATGTTTTGGTTATCGGAGAAAAAGAAGTGAATTCTCCTAATTTGAGTATTCGTGATAGGGCAACTGGCGACGTACGTCAACTTTCCATTGAAGATTTTATAAAAGAGATTAAAAGTGCAACAGCTGATAAACCAATTTCAAAATTAAATTCAGCAGTCTTACTATCTCAAAGACCACAGATAATGGTGTAATAAAATGAGTTTTCTGGATCTTCACATGACAAATTCACCGTTGATTATTAATCCTGATACTGATTCTGACCCTGTAGCTGTTATTTTTGGTGTACCATTTGATTCCACGCATTCGTATAAACCAGGATGTCGTTTTGGTCCAGATTCAATACGTGACGCATTTAATAACATTGAAATTTTTCAACCAGAATTTGGTGTTGATTTGGAGACTGTAAATATCAAGGATCTTGGTAATACTAAGCATACTGTTGTTGCAACTGAGATGTTACAAATGGTTGAAAACATCACTACTGAACTAAGGAAGCAAAATAAGCAGATGATAATTTTAGGTGGTGAACATCTGATTACTTTAGGGAGTTTTTCATGTTTCCCGAAAAATACAGGTTATGTAGTATTTGATGCACATTATGATCTACGAGATCAGTACGCAGACATCAAACTCAGTCATGCTGCATATCTAAGAAGATTAGTAGAAAAACGTGGTTCTGAAAACATCGTTCATGTTGGTGCACGTGCATTTGTGAAAGAAGAACTTGCATTTCTTACAGATAATAAAATTAAAACTGTATCAGATAAAGAAATCCGTGATGGTAATGGAGCCAAATTATTAAAAGATATTACATCAACTTTTGATAGTATTTATCTCAGCATAGACTTGGATGTATTGGATCCAGCATTTGCACCAGGCGTTGGAAATCCTGAGGCTGTTGGAATCTCATCTAGGGAATTATATGATTTAGTAACAGTATTACAAAACAAAAAGATAGAAGCTGCTGATATAGTAGAATTAAATCCAACTTATGATAATGGTGCAACCGCATCTATGGCTGCAAAAATGATATCAACAATTATCGCTATGAACCTGAGTAGGTGATAATATTGTTAAATAATCTACGTGATTCATTGCAACCACATCTTGAAAAAATAGGAAGAAGTTTTGCATCAACTGGGATCTCACCTAATGGGTGGTCATGTATTGGATTGGTATTTGCGTTTGCTTCCGCGTTTGTATATGGTTGGAATATTGAATACTCGTTAATCATTGGCGGTGTGATTCTGCTTATTGCTGGATTTTTTGATATTGTTGATGGTCAAGTTGCTAGGGTTTCTCAAAAAGTTACTAGGGCAGGCGGTTTTCTTGATTCAGTATTCGATAAGATAGCTGAAGTTGCAATATTTCTTGGAATACTAGTTGGTGGTTTTGCTGAACCATATTTGGTATTCTTAGCAATCACATTCTCATTACTTGTAAGCTATACACGCTCAAGAGCAGAATCATTGGGTGTAAAATTACAGGGTATTGGAATTGGTGAGCGTGCAGAAAGACTTCTTGTAATTGCTATTATCGGAATTATCGGGTTTATGGAGTATGCTGTAATTATTGTGATAGTAATAGCAGCTATTACTTTCATTCAAAGAATTATCGTTACAGCAAGAGCATTAAAAGAATAATCTTATCTAAGTTTAGTATGTTCTCTTCTCTTTGTTGATGAACGAATTTTTAGGATTTTGAAATGAATTGCACAAGATATACAATACCATTTTAAAATTTTAGGAGATGCAATGTATGTTCCCTGCGCTCTAAGTTCCTTAGCAAGCTGGTGTTCAACTAGACTAAGTCGAGATGTAACTTTTTTTGCTTTGTCTTTTGGTACTGTTTGCCCACAATTTGTGCACTGGACAACACCTGAGGAACCTTTTCCACCCTTCTTACGTCCTCTGCTAACACGTTTAGATGGCATACAAATGGGTAATTATCCCCATTTATAATCCTGAGGTTAAAATTATAGTTAAATGAAATTGGACGTAATCTCACATTGTACAATTGATACAATAGAGATCAATGATTCAAAATATGTTGTTCCTGGTGGTCCTGGTTGTTATTGTAGTTTAACTGCTAGATCATTGAAATTTGATGTTAAATTGCATACAAAATTTGGTTCAGATTTTACTCTATCTGATTATTTAACTGAAAAAAAAATTGCACATGAGAACTCACTTTCAAATGAATCAACTACACAATTCGTACTACAAATAGTAAATTCAGAAAGAGTATTATTTTTAAAAAACAAATGTGAAGTAATTGATAATATAGTTCTGGATACAGATAGTGTAATAATAAGCCCATTATTTGATGAAATCTCACTCGATTTATTTGAAAATGTTGCTAATGATGCAAGTTTTGTTTTATTGGATCCTCAAGGATTTTTACGCCGTATTGATTCAGAAAATAAAATATATCTTGAACATACGGATCTTAATTTATCCAATGTATCAGCGATAAAGGTTAATTCTGACGAATTAAATGCACTCACAAATGCTTCTAATCTTGATGGAATAAAAATTCTTCAAAAAAAGGGAATTGATAATGTTATTTTAACTGATAAACAAAACATATCATTACTATCAGGAAATAAAATTTATTCTATAGAATTACCAGATATTGAACTCAATGATACTACAGGAATCGGTGATATTTTTTCTGCAGCATTTTGTTGTACTATGTTGAAAGAAAAGGATATTCTTTGGGCACTTAGTTTCGCAGGTGGCGCAGCGCAGGCTGCATTAGAAAGTGGGCAAATCGGACTAGAGAAGATCCCATCAAAGGGCGCAATAGAATCTAATGCATATTATTTCTATAACACTGTCAGATTCAAGGAGATTTGATTTTTATTGTACAGTGAAGATTAAGTAATATGCGTATTGGTATTGCTGGAATACAAACAACTGATCTTGTGGCAAAATCGATTAAAGAAACATTATCTGATGCAGGTTTCGAGTCGTTTTATTTTAAAACTAATTCAAAAGTCACGATGGCTGATTTGGTAATTGTTTTAGGTGGTGACCGTGGTGTACGGAATTATTTTCATAGTGCATTGGATGCAGATACACCGGTATTAGGAATAAGTGAATCAGAATCTAATGGCGTATTGGCACAAATTGAGTTGAAAGAACTTCCTTCCTACCTTAATCGTATAAAAAAACAAGATTATGTTATTGAAGATGTACCAAGAATTGGAGTTAAGATTGATGGTAAGAGTACCTATCCTGTTCTAAATGATGTAGCCGTTTTTACATCAAAAAGTGCAACATTGATGGAGCATATTTTACGAATTAATGGTGAAGAAGTTTGGCATGACAGTAGTGATGGCGTAATAATCTCTACTCCAATTGGTTCTTCTGCATATTCAATGTCTGCAGGAGGACCAGTTATTTTTCAGGCAGCGAATGTGTTTGGAATTATCTCTGTTAACTCACTAGATATAACTAGAAGACCAATCATTGTTTCTGATAATAGTATTATAGAAATTGATGAGATTTCATCCAGACTACATTGTGATGTGGTTTTAGACGGAATAGACAGATTAAAAATTAATAGTAAACTTGAAGCTACAAGGTTTACTCCACCAGCAAGAATTATTCGTATGAAGTCTGATTCTACAGCTATATCTGCACTTGCAAATAAGGTGAAGCTTGCTGAGGAGTTATTAGCTATGCCACCAAGTTCTAAACTCTTATTGAAAATATTAGAGTATGAGGGTTCTATGACACAGAAAGAACTTGCATCAAAAACATTACTACCTGATCGAACAGTTAGATTAGCTATGAAGCACTTAATGGAGAAGGGATACGTGAAACGAAAAGTTTCAATGCAGGATGCTAGACAAAAAATTTACGAGATCACAAAGCTAGATTAGTTCTGTGCCGCTGCAGTAACAAATGTTTTAAACACATTCTCTGGAAAGCCAGGTCTACTATTAAATTCTGGATGAAATTGTACTCCTAAAAAGAATTTATGTGTTGGAACTTCTAAAATCTCCATTCTTTTTCCATCATCACTTTCACCAGAAAAGATCATACCTTTTTTCAAGAATTCGTCACGATATTTAGTATTAAATTCATATCTATGTCGATGCCTTTTGGAAATCTTATCTGAATTGTAAATTTTATGTGCTAATGAGTTTTGGTTAATTTTAATTTCATTTGCACCTAATCGTAACGAACCGCCCATGTCGGTTTCATTTTTTTGTTCTGGTAACAGATCAATAATTGGATTTTTTGTATCTGCGATTATTTCAGTTGAATTAGCATTTTCAAGGCTACACATTTTACGACCAAATGCAATAGCAGCTAGCTGAAATCCAAAGCAAATTCCAAGATATGGTATATTTTTTTCTAATGTGTATGTAGCCGTGTCTATTATTCCCTCAGAACCACGTGTTCCAAATCCACCAGGTACTAATACACCATCAAAATTATCAAGTTGGTTAAGATTTCCGTTGAATGTTTCTGAATCAATCCATTCAATATTTACAGATCTACCAATAGATGCTGAAGCATGTTTAAGAGCTTCATTCACACTAACATAACTATCCACTAATGTAACATATTTACCAACCATTGCAATTTTAATTGGGTCATCTGTTTTTTGTAATGAATCAACAATCGTATTCCAACTATCCCAATTTTTTGATGTGTTTACATAACCAACTCTTGCAAATTTTTTGAAGATTACATCAACTAATCCTTGCTCATACAACATTTGTGGTATCATAAAAATTGATTTAGCATCATGGCATGAAAACACATCATCCGTGGTTACATTCGTAAACATTGAGATTTTTTGTCTAGTTTTATCCAATAATGGTGTTGTACAACGTACACACAATAGATCAGGCTGTATACCAATTCTTCTTAATTCTTGCACACTGTGTTGTGTTGGTTTTGTTTTCTGCTCACCAACGACATCCAATGATGGTGCCAATGTAACGTGAACAAAGATCACATTTTCAGAACCATCTTCTACCTTAATTTGTCGTAATGCTTCAAGAAATGGAAGACTTTCAATATCACCCACAGTACCGCCACATTCTACAATTAACACATCAAGATGCTCATCATTAGCAATTGTTCGTATACGGTTTTTTATTTCATCAGTAATGTGTGGAATTATTTGAACACATGCACCCAAATATTTTCCCTTTCGTTCAGCATCGATAACACTAGAATAAATTTGGGCGGTTGTAATGTTATGAGATTTTGGAATATCCTTGTTAAGATATCTTTCATAACTGCCAATATCCATATCACATTCCCCGCCATCCTCTGTGACAAACACTTCGCCATGGGCGATTGGGTTCATAGTTCCAGCATCAAAATTTAGATATGGATCAATTTTTACACATGAAACTTTTTGATCTGATAGTTGTAGTAGTTTTGAAATTGATGCTGAAACTACGCCCTTACCAAGACCAGACATTACTCCGCC
>CEUZ01069325.1_pt1 | contig 12665 bp, 17 predicted proteins | sample 361511 | NCBI WGS metagenome assembly CEUZ01 (sample SAMEA2622822, study PRJEB7988) | marine metagenome | biome: marine biome (ENVO:00000447); feature: surface water layer (ENVO:00002042); material: "saline water (ENVO:00002010), including plankton (ENVO:xxxxxxxx)" | depth 5 m
GGCGGCGGTCTCAACCTCGACGGCACCCAATTCTCAATTGATGGTTACGACGAGGCGGGCGGCGAGGACGGACAATTCCTTTCCAAGACGGGCTGGAGATCGCCACCCACTGGTGGTGGTGGTGGAGGAGGATCTTTATCTTTTCAGCTCGAGGGCTCATCCGGCAAGCTCATCCTGACCAGCGGCAGCACCACCAGCGATGTGTATATCACCCCGGAGTCGCCTGGCACAAGCCTGGGCGGCCTCGAGGTGTCGGTTGTCGGCACCAACGAACTGAAAATAGCTGTGCAAGAAGTCCCCCTCGCGAACGCCGCGTACCGAGCCACTATTGGCGACCCATTCGAATTCTCTTCACCGCCCACCAAAAGCGAGTGCGACACCCTCCTCGCCGCCGTCAAGCAGCTCGTCACCGACCTCACCGCCACAAACTATTTTAACGATGGCACTTGATCCATAAAATTGATTTAATAATAATTTAATAACTATTATTAAATGGAACCACCCACATATTTAGCTAAGAAAAATCCACATCCTCGGGATAAATGTATCTCATTTGACGAAGGGCCGCATATTTACACCATCAATGGTGATAGTGATTATATGTCTGTAACAACATGGAATCATTCTCATTTTGAACCATTTGATGCCGATAAAATTATTGATAAGATGATGATGGGGCGCAAATGGGGACCTGCTCATAAATATTGGGGACAAACCAAAGAAGAAATTAAAGCAGGATGGAAAGCAAATGGTAAGGCAGCATCAGAAGCAGGAACTAACATGCATTACAACATAGAATGTTTTTACAATGACATGGATGTAGAAATAGATTTAGATTGCATAGAATTTGATTATTTTCTCGACTTTGAAAACGATTATGGACAATATATGAAACCTTATCGTACAGAATGGATGATCTGGGACCAGGAACTTAAATTCGCAGGATCTATAGATATGATTTTTGAAAATTCCGACGGAACCCTCGAAATTTATGATTGGAAACGAAGTGTAGGTATTAAGAAAGAAAATCGTTGGCAGTCGTCAATCACTCCTTGCATAGCTCATTTACCAGATAGCAATTATTGGCATTATTGTTTACAGCTTAATACGTATAAAGCATTATTGGAAAAAAATTATGGCAAGAAAATTCGTGGAATGTATTTAGTATGTTTGCATCCAAATAATGAGAATAAATCATATCAGAGAATAAAAGTAAAAGACTTACAAAAAGAAGTAAAAGATCTGTTTTCTCTAAGAAAGAAAATGTTGAAAAAGAAAGAACTTAAAAATGAAGCTATAGAATAATTTAAATGAATTCACTATATGAAGGTATGGATTATGAATCGCGAATAACTGCATGTGAAGAGTGTTTAGACGATAATAAATTATCAATATTTTTTTTCTTGATAGGATTTCTTCCAGCAACTACTTTTTTAGCATCCTGGATTGTGGGTACATTTATACATAATAACACCCAAGAAGAAGAAGTAGAAGCCTGTGACGATAGTGAAGAAGAAGAGGTACTATATGAGAATGAATATCCTCTTGACGATGCTGAGAATGATAACGAAGATATGGATTATAACCTATGTTATATTACAGAAAGGACTCCTGATGGTAATGTATTTATGAGATACAATGATGTTGATGAATGCTATGATTTTTGGAGTGATAAAAAAGTTATTATGTATAAATATTTGGAAACTGTGGCTAGAAAATTTGTGACGAATTTTCGTTGTTCTGAGCTATATATAGATAGACAAAAAGATATAGAAGACCAAATTCGAGAAGAAAAAGAAGCCAAAGAAAAAGAAAAAATGGCAGAAGAAGATAAAAAAGAGGAAAGTGACAGCGATGACGATGTCTTTGCCAAATTAAAACCCAAACAACCGCTAAAAGTAACTAAAAAATCGAAACTAAAAGCAGCCAGAAATGCAAATAGTTATCGATATCAAGGCAAAGAAGTGGAATTTATCAAAAAAATGAAAAAAAAGGTGGAAGAAGAAAAAAAGAAAGTGGGGTTTAGTGATTGGAAACAATTATTACATGGTTAAAATTTACATTTTTTTCTTTTCAATCCAATTTTGAAAACCAATACTTTTAACGATATCAAAGGAAGAACCCAAATGTTCTTTCGCAATATTATAAGCAATTATTTCAATATCATTAAAGGATTGTATATATTCATTAATAATTTCTTGGGAATATGGCATTTATTTATATAAATAATAAATAATACTTATCAATTTTATGTATTATTTATTTTATATTTATCATTTATTTGGATATAAAACATATAATTTTTTTATCTTTAATAATTTTGCTTATTTCATATTCTATGGTATATCCAGCATTGATAAGTTCAGTAAATAAAACGTCTATTTCATTTTCTTTAATAAATTCATCAGTTGTGGGATGTTTAAATATTGTCAAACAAGAAGGCATTTCACAACAAGAAGAATGGTAATCAAAAATAGAAAGTTTTTGTCTAGAAATCGTTTTTACAATATGATTTAAACTTGGATCATTTGGATTTGTACTAATAGAAATTATATTCATATAACATTTATTAAATTTATCTAGATAAACTTGTTTTTTTAGTTGATAGACTGGCATTATATAATATTGGATACTAAAATTGAAATTGAATTAACAAAATAAATATTGTTAAACTTAAACATGGCAGACGAAGCAGATAATACCCCCAAAATATATCGTTATAAATTTTCAAATGGATTTTTACCAAATTTGCTAGACTTCGCAAGAATACATAGATATGATGAACCAACTGATTTTAAAGAACAATGGGATCTTTGGACAAAAAATAATAAAGAAATAATTGATAGGGAAAAAAATTATTTAAATTCAATGGGATATGAAGGTGATGTACTAAAGAAAATGTATAAAAGTGCTAGATATTATTTTAAGAACAAATCTTTAGAAAAGGTAAAACCTAAAAAAAGAAGACAATATATTGGTTTGGATAGAGACTTTCTAGATATTATTGATGAACATTTAAATGAAATAGGAAGCAGTAAACCTTCAGATGCATTATCAAATTTTCTAGAAAAGCCTGAATATCAGAATATTATAAGACAAGAAATTCGAAGACTAAAAAATCATAATCTTGATGTAGATGAAATACATCACAAACTAAAAAAAACGTATAAAAATAGACATTATACAAAAGAAAGAAAAAACGAATAATTAAAATTTAAAATTAATATTAAATGATTATTTAAAATATTTTTTAATATTAATATGAAAGGTGGTAAATTATTAGCACAAGGTGGATATGGTTGTGTCTTTCTTCCTGGAATAAATTGTAACGGTACTTCTATGACATCAAAAAAATATGTTAGTAAAATTCAAAAATTTGATAGTACAGCAAGAAATGAAATAGAGATAGGAAAAATATTGCAAATAATTAATGGATACTATAATCATTTTTCTCCTGTTTGCAAATTCTGTAATATAGATGTTGCAACAATAAAGGACGATGATAAAAAAAAATGTACGGTATTTAAAAAAAAAGGAACAAAAAAATTTGTTGTAATGAAACTTTTATATATTAAAGGACAAGATTTGATAGATTATATTATTCATCATACAAATAGTATTCAGATAGTAAGTAATTTAATACATAGTTATAATCATTTATTGAGAACATTGACTATGTTAATAGGGAGAGAGATTATTCATTTTGATTTTAAAGGAACGAATATTTTATTTAATGAAATAATGCAAGTCCCATTATTAATTGATTTTGGATTATCAATACAAATGAAAAAAATAAATAAAAATAATTTGCAGAATATATTTTATACTTATGCTCCTGAATATTATGTATGGTCATTAGAAATTCATTATTTATGTTTTCTTTTACATAGAAATAAAAATCCCACAACAAGCGATTTAAAACATATAGCTGAAGTATTTACCACAAATAATAAGGGTTTAAAAAATTTCTCTCCAAACTTTTTAAAAAAATACGAAGAAAAATGTTATAAACAATTGAAATACTACAATAGTTTAGAATATAATTCTCGCATTGAAAAAATATTAAATTATTGGAAAACATTTGACAATTATTCTTTATCTATAATGTATTTGAAATTTATTAATGATAGTAATCCAACTGGTTTTAAAAAAAATAATTTCATAATTTTTTTTAGTAAACTACTATTGCAAAATATCGATCCTAATCCTCAAAATAGGCGATCTATAATAGAAAGTATTCATATTTTTAATGGATTTTTATATAAAAAAAATATAAATAATATAAGTACGTTTGAAGAAATATCAAAAATGTTTATAGAAAATAGAAAAACTATAATAGATCAAAGTAAAAAGGAAAGAACAAAACAAAAATCTGAAACTAAAAAAATGAAAAATTTATTTAAGAAAAAAAACAAAAAAATCAAAAAAATCGAAAAATAAAATTATTCAAATAATATATATATATATATATAATGCAGAACGGTAACGTCGATATTTGCAAAAGTAAATCAATCAAGGACTTTGTTAATAATTTAGAAAACCCAACCGAGTTTGAAACAACCGGCGATGATCACCGTGATCTTCGGAAAATATACGCAGATAACGCTGCAAAAAAAGCGCAGAAATGCGACCTCAACTACCCCCCAAACGAACTAAATGAACTCGCGCGTCAGAAATTTGATAACGCATTGATCGACGCGACGCTCGACAAAATGCGACGAGCGGCGAACAAAAACGGCGGCGGCCGCCGAAGAAAAGGCAGACGTCGAAGAAAAACGCGGAGAAAGCGGAGAAAGCGGAGAAAGCGGCGAACGAGAAGAAAGCGGAGAAGAACTCGTCGTCGCCGTCGTCGTCGTCGCTAGATATTTTTCAACTACGAGAATATTAAATATAATTTTATGTTAGAATTACAGTAGTATCGTGTCGATTGGTTCTATTAGCTAAAATATATCCACCGGCAAAACCTATTGTAAAAGATAAGCCAGATAAAATTATACTAGAATATAACCATCGCCTACATTTTTGTTTTCTCAGTTTATTAGCAGTATATAATTGTTTCAAAACCTGTTCGCTTTCTGATGGGATTTGAAAAAAATCTGATCTTGGCGGAAAAAATCTGTCGATTTGTTTTTCAGTCATTATAAATTGTATAAATATATTATTAAAATTATTTTAACCTTCTTCGTTTGGATCTTCTTCGTCTGGATCTTCTTCGTCTGGATCTTCTTCGTTTAGATCGTCTTCGTTTGGATTTTCTCTTCTTTCTTCTTCTCGTACGTTTTCCACCCAAGTGTCTTTTTTTAATTATGTTAGCTTGTGGAAATAGATTTCTATCAACTTCCCAAATACCACCAATTTTTTTTAAAAAAATAGGATTAACACCCTTATTGCTATTTAAAATTACTCTAGCTCGTTCTTGATTTTCTTTTGTTGGTAAGCGATTATATTTACAAAACTTCTTACTGCATATTTTTCTTAACTTTTTATATTGTTGATTCGTTATTTCGTTTTCTAAAAATTTATTTCCAATATTCCAACATTTTTTTTTATTGAATGAATAAACAATGTTTTCCATCATTGCTTGACGTAATGCTCCAATAATATCTTTACGGGAATCATTAGGATACTCATTTTTCATTTTTTCTATTATCATATCTTCTTTTTGCGAACATTCGCTACAGGCTTTAATACTAAAATATGTATTATTTGATTGGATACTAAGAGGAAAAATTTGTATATCTTTTCCCCAATGTTTATCACAAACCGCTCTACCACATATGCGGCAATGATGTCTTTGTTTACCCCATGGAGTACCCATAGTACGTAGAATTTCTCCTCCTAGTGCACATTTTTTTTCTCCATGTTTCCAGTTAATACATTTTCGTTTTTTTTCCCATCGTGAATTTTGACTTAATCCTCTGTCTGTCATTTCCATCTCTGGAATATCCATGGATACACCCATTGCCCGGGCTAAGTGCTTCGGATCGAACATCTGTCCCGGCCCCGGCGTCTTTGGCCTTCCATATCGGCCGTATGGACGATGGCCAGGAGCACGCGTAATCGTGTTTGATGACCTTAGACTCATTCTTATATTAATATTATATTAAATATTCAAAAAATTGATAATAAATTACAAGCTAATATTTATCTAGAAATGACTACAATAATTTTTACGCGTTATTTATATAATGCAGATGAAGTTTTACTAACATTTTTGGAATGTTTATTGACAGCAAAAAATTTGGAAGAATGTTATTTTTGGATATATGAATATTATATAAGTGGATTTGAACAAGAATCTTGGGATTTTATATGGAAAATATATTATGATTTTTATGCTTTAAGTTATCCGAAAATGGAGAGAAAAATAAAACAATATTATAAATTATGGAAAAATGATAAACAATTCATCAATATTATGCATATAGTTAAAAATTTCTTTAGATTTAGTTTTTCGAGTAATAGTTGTATATTTATGTTAAGGATTTATTATTATAAAAGATTATTTAAATTATTAGATAAAATAGAAGAAAAAGAAATAAAATATGATTGTAAAAATAAATATCAATCATTATTAATACAATCTATATTAGAAAAAGAATTTGAAAACATGGCTTATTATTTAAAAAGATGTATAAACGACAAAAATATTATTGAATTATTAGAATATGTATTCAAAAAAAAAATATTTTTAAATGAATATTATGATAATAAATTTCACCAATTATTAGCCAAAATCATACAAAAAAAGAGAAATATAGAATATAATCTCAATTATTATTATAAAAAAGCATCGCAAAAAGAATATGATATGGTCTTAAAAACGGATGAAAGTTGTCGAAAAGGACGTTTAGAAGATGTATCTTATGTTTATACCACATTAAAAAAAAGAAGAATATATGGCATATCTTCGAAAATTGGTTGTTTTACTCTTAAAAGACAAAATATTGATTTACATAATATATTTTGGCATCATTGGGAATATTATGCATATTTCTCTCCATTATGGAAAAAGAGATTTTTAAAAAACGATATTCATATTGATCATGAACAAAAAAAAATAATATTTAATAATGTTGATGAAGAAGAAGAATTTTATGAAGAATACGGATATGAACCTGATGAACAATCAAAAGAAATTCAAGAAAAAAGTATTATAGAAATTCCAAATAACAAATTGGATAATTGGTTAAATGGGATATTTATAGGCCATATATCTAGAAAAATTAGAACGAAAATTATATATTAAAATTGAATTTATTATAATATTAAATATTACAATAAAATAAATATAATGGTGAAAAACAAAAAAGGAGGAAGTGGGCATAAGAAATATGCACGAAAACATGCACAAAAAAGTTATTCTTCTAGAAAAGTAAGATTAGCTGTTGAAGAAGGTGAAATATATGCAAGAATTACAAGAATTTTTGGAGGAGAACATGCAGCTATTTATTGTTCAGATGGCGTAGAAAGAACGCTAGTAATAAGAGGAAAATTTAGAGGAAGAAATAAAAGAGATAATGCGATTAAACTAAATACTATGGTATTGGTAGGTCTAAGAAGTGTTGCATTTGGTGAAGTGGTTGCTGTAGGAAAAAAACCAAAAGCAGACTTAATTTTTGTATACAATGATAGTCATCTTAAGGAATTAAAAAAGATCAAAGCTGTTTATGATATTTTATCTGATGAAAAGAAAAAGGAAGAGGAAGATAAAGGAGGATTTATTTTCTCAAATAAAACAGTTGATAAAGAAGATACAGAAAAAGATTCAGAAAAGGAAGTGTTAGAAAATGAAAAATTAGAATTAGATGATACAGATATTGTATGGGATGATATTTGATGATTTTAATCGTATAAATCTTCTAATTCATCAAAATAATCATCATGCATTGCATCAAAATTTATCTCTGATATAGTATTTTCTTCTGCATTCTCTGCAGTATTTTCTGCTGTATTCTGGGTACTATTTCCTGTAGTATTCTGCAAATCTTGCAGACTGGCTATAATAGCGTTTTGTACGAGTCTATCTTCTGTATAACTATTTTGCATATCTATAATTCTATTTAAAAATTGTTCTTGGCTAATAAGTCGTCGTCGTCGTCGTCCTTGTGCACGTACTTGTGGTCGATTATTATAATTATTATATAATATATTCATATTTGAAAACATTGTATTATAATTATTATCATTATCATTATCATTATCATTATTTGCGTCTTCTTCCTCTTCATTAATTCTTGGAAGTCTTGTAGTTCTATTGGTATTTGTTCTATTGGTGCTGGTGCTCCTGCTGGTAGTGCTGCTGTTGGTATTTGTTCTATTGGCATCATTATCTTCTTCTAATTTCATATCGGTTTTAATTTCTTTAGATTTTAATTCATATCTACAAATTGGACATTTTGAGGATTCTTCTTTTAACCAAGTTTTTATAGATTCAGGATCAAAAATATGCGAACAAGGTAATTGAATAATAGTTTGACCTTCAACAAATGTATCCTGTGTAATTGCACATTCTTTGGTATCAAATTTTTTTGAATCATATATTATTTCTTTTAATTGTTGTTTACCTTGATCTGATAAAACTTTTTTATATATATATTTTTCTTGTAAGGTTCTGTTTAATAGTTCATTTAGATTTGCTATATTTGATCGCTGTGCATTATTGTACATACCAGCAAGTGGAAGCATTGCTAGATTTTCATTAATATTAGTGTTATTCATAGCATTTAATAAATAATTTATAAATGATATTCTTGTATCAGAAAGATCATTTGCATTTAATGATATTAAATCGTGTAGAAATACATTTGAAGTATCGTTTGAAGAATTGTTTGAAGTATTGATTGACATAATTTAATGTAGTAATAGAAAATATTTTTATATGATTTTTACTTATATTTTTATATAAGTAAAAAAATTTGTTAATAATAATTTGTGTGAATATTTATTTTATTAGCAATAAAATTCTAAGAAATTTTTTTTCATAGGTTCATAACGCGAATTATTCAATAAATTTTCCAACATTGTAAAAGGGGTTGTCTGTCTAAGAGCTTCGAGACCCTTTTCGCAAAATATATTCAATAGCGATGAACTATATCCACTAAGAAATGTAATATTTTTTGTAAATGTTGTAGCTGGAAATCCATTGGTTTTTCTAAGATTCCAGAACAATACATGAGGCATTTCGTATGGCTTTTTCCATTTGGTTTTCAAACCAGCTTCAGAAAATTTCCGAGCTATGGATTCACTCGCGCTATCAAAAATGCTAACATTATGATATTCAGCATCGTACTGCATATCAGAGAATACGGCCAAAACCATATCTCGTACAACTCTAGGTTCAATATTATTTAATACAAGTACTTCTATAATTTTATCTAGAGCTGCATGGAAATCTGTATTACAGCCCCAATTAGCTTCTCGAAGAGTTAACACTTTATCAACAAATGTTTGAGGTTGTGTTTTATCAAATTTAACCCATGTGGGTTTTGCTGAAAAAGTCATTATTCTATCTCTAAATGCTGGATGACATAATTCACTTACTCTCAAACTCAAACCCATAGCATTATAAAGCGGCGTTCCATTATCAGCTTCCATAGAACCCGATGTATCACACATAGCAATTATAGGTTTATCTTGTAAGCCTTTATTATTTGATTTATTACTTTCCCATTGCAAATTAATGGTATTTTTAATATCTTGTTGGCGTGAATAACACACACCAACATTCAAAGCATCTTTCACTAATTCTCCAACATTACATCTTTTGCCATGAATTCTGACTGTTTTATCACCATTCATTACTTTTTCAATATGAGTTCTATAATTGTTGGCACACAAAATTCTATCTTCTTTATTAGAACGTTGTACACCCTTTTTATCTCTATTTAAAATTGCGTTTTTTTGTTTCCTAAGGGTAATAGATGTCACATTATTAAAATTCAAATCACTCCAAGCACCTTTTGGTTCGCAGAATTTAATTTGAGGAGTATCCGTAGCTTTACTTAAAGCTACCAATATTTTTGTTAAATGGATTTTTTGCTTCAATCTAGCTTTTCTCTGTTGTCCAGGTTCCCAACCATTCATAGGACGTCTACAAAACTCTGGAAACATTTCGTTTGCTATTTCTTCATGAATCCAACCAAATTTTTTAGATTTTTCTCGAGGCAACCATCTTCCAATTAAATCAGTAGTTTTATTTGGATTATCTTGAAAGTTTTTCCATGCAACTTTTAACTCTTTTCTAGTAAAAGAAATAATTTTTTGAATAAAAGAATGCATTAACATAAAAAGTTCAGGATAACGTTCAGAATATAATTTTAAGTATTGACACATATATTTAATATCTTTCCAAGATCCGTATTGATGTGATAACGGATTTTTCTCAAATAGTACAAATAATTTAAAAGCTTCCATAGCCAACATTGGATAATATTGATACCAAATAGCTAATTGCATAAATGATAAATTATATTCGCCTTTTCCTGCAATTATATCTCTAGTTTGGGCAATCATTTTATAAAGCATAAGCAATATTTTACCATCTTCTTTAAAAGTGAAGGTTGAAAGCATAAAATGCAATTGATCTTCAAGGTCTTCAGAATCTTTAGTACGAACCAATTGATAAAAATATTGCGTCACAAGTGCTTCCTTATCCTGTTGACTCAGAATCCATTGATGCTGTTTATTAGCCCAACCATATTCAAAGTGACCATTTTCTCCCATATATTTTTGCTGCGCGTGAGTATCCAATGCAGATATAAAAGAAGTCATTTTAATGAAATAGTATTATTATTCTGCTTTAAGTCTTTTTCCTAGTTGTTGTTCGTTTCAATTTTCTTTTACTTCGTATAATCACTTTTTTTGTTTCATTTTTTTTTGTATGATTAGATTCATAAAATAAAATATATAAACTATTAAGATCTTTGAATAAATTTATTGTATCATCCCATTTAATTTCTACAATTTTCGATTTTATATATAAAAAATTATAATCTTCTTGTTTTTTTAGATAAGATGGTAATTCTTTTGGTTCTAAATCTATATTATATTGTATTATACTAATAATCTTATGTTTTGTATTATTATAAATTCTATATTTTTTAAGCAAATAAATTAATGTAAGTTTATCTAAAACATTATTATCTAAGTTAATATTATCTTTCTTAATGTGATATATTTCGTTACTATTATTAATATAAACAAAAAAAATATTAATTGCATCATTCGATTCTTTATAAAAACGATTATAAAGATTTTCTTCTTTTTCAATATTATTTATCCAAGTATCATCTAATATATTATCTAATTCACAATCGGACGTATTATCAGATTCATAGTCTGATCTATAATCAGATGTATTGGATGCATAATCTGATGTATTGGATGCATAATCTGATGCATAAGCTTCGTTCATTACAGTAATCAATTAAAAAGTTTGAATAATATAAACCCAAATAATAAATTTAATATTATTCTCCACATTGCTGTTCCAAAATTTTATCTATCAAATCTCTTTCTCGTGGATCATAATAATCATCATCATGATATGATACATCTTCATCACTATAATATTGATATTGCGATAATATAGATTTTCTTATGTTTTTATCTGTTGTTGTCTTAAAACAATTGTCTTCTTTCCTATCTTTCTTTGAAGAAAGAATTTTAAAATTATTATTATTTTGTATTGGTGATTTTTTTTTAGAAGATGTGGGCGATGTTTCTTTTTTATCTAATTTTTTTTTTGATTTTTTTTTTTGTTTTTCAAGAACCAAACCTAAATTAAATTCACCTAGATTATTTCCTGTAATGTTTGTTGTATTACGCCCTTTGTTTCTGCCTAAATGATAATTATTGTTTCTATAGTTATTTCGCCCTCTTTCTTTCGTTCCTCGATCATCTTCTCTTCTCCTATGACCATATTTTTTCTTAAAAGTATTACTTTTTGGAGAATCAGGACTTCTTTGCCATCTACTATTTATGGGTAGGTTAGATGGGTTTGTAAAAATATTTCGTCGCGAATTACTTTTATCTAAATTATCTGATTCTTGTAAATCTTCTTTTAAACAACTAAAACGATTTTTGTTATTTGCCATTATATGCTTTATATAATTATATAAATCTTTTTTCTATTCAATTTTATAATAAACTTAAAGCTAGTACTTAATAATTAATTTGGGAAGCGCATATTTGTCTCTTAACAGCAATTATTTCACACTAGTGAATAAATTTAATCCTAGTCGTAAAAAACTTAAAACTCGCATTAATATTGATTTACAAGAGGCAGCAAATAAAATTGATAACTATTTAAATGTAAAAATAGTTACCAGATATGTCCAACAATATAATTATATGCATTCCCAAAGTAAGAACAAATATTTCAAAGAATTATATTTATAATATTTTTAATAAATATAATTTTGGTAAAATACAAAGAGTAGACTTAGTAAGAAAATACAATACTCAAAAAGCTTTTATTCATTATGATAATTGGAATAATAATGAAAAAGTATCACAAATAAAAGGATGGTTATTAGAAGGTAAAGATATTAAAATTATATATGAAGAACCGTGGTATTGGAAATGTAGCGCTTTTAGATCACAAACTAAAAATATTTAAAAGTATTCATGTGCAAATGATGTTTTATGCTTATTAATAGGTA
>CEUZ01044505.1_pt1 | contig 12664 bp, 15 predicted proteins | sample 361511 | NCBI WGS metagenome assembly CEUZ01 (sample SAMEA2622822, study PRJEB7988) | marine metagenome | biome: marine biome (ENVO:00000447); feature: surface water layer (ENVO:00002042); material: "saline water (ENVO:00002010), including plankton (ENVO:xxxxxxxx)" | depth 5 m
GATTCAGTGCCGCTTCAGATATTTTTTTCTTAATTGATTCTTCTTTTAAAAAAATTTTTTTTTGTTTTATATTCTTATTTGCCAATTTTTATAGCTTTCTTAAAAGCTGCTTTTACACCAGAATATACTACTTTTTGCATTTTTTTATTCACTTTAAGAGCATTTATAGCTGCTTCAGTTGTTCCTCCTTTAATAGCAATTCTTTTTCTCATAGTAGTTGCATTTTCTTTTGAGTTTTCAAGTAAATTAATAGATCCTATCGCAGTTTCTTTTGCTATTTCATATGATAAATTATTACTAATACCTAATTTTACTGCTGCATCTCTCAAACACTCAATAAAGTAATAATAATACGCGGGTCCACTCCCTGATATTGCAGTAAACTTATTAATATAATTTTCATTATTAACCCAGAATGTTTTACCTACAGACTTAAATAATTTATCGCTAAATTTCTTTTGTTTTAAGTTAACATTTTTATTAGGGAAAAGGCATGTTACTCCTTTTTCAATCGAAGCTGGCATATTAGGCATTGTTCTAATAATTGAAATATTTTTTCCTAATTTCTTCTCGAAAAAATTAATATTCTTACCTGCTACTATACTTAATATAAGTTTATTTTTTAATTCTAATTTTTTATAAGTATCTAAAACTTCATTTATAATCTGAGGTTTGATAGCAAAAAATATTACATTATAGGTATTTATATTCTCAATTTCTTTTAAAGTTTTAAACACTTTTATTCTATAAATTTCTTTATTTTTTATTGCTAATTTAGGATCAATGATAGATATTTTTTTAATATTATTTTTTACCCAACTTTTTAATAGAGCTTTGCCCATATGACCTGCTCCTACTAACAATATTTTGCTCATTTATTTAATTTTGAAAAATAATAAAAAAATTATGCTGTTCCTTTTGTTTCAAGCATACATGTATCTAATGCAACAGTTGGCGTACAATTTTCCCATAGTGTCATTTGAAATGAAGGATAAAACTTTTCACAATCATAAATACCAATATCAACTAAATCCTCAATAACTTTAATGTTACTAATATTATTATCTTTAATTAAATATGTATTCCTATAAGCTGGTATTCCAGTTTTTGATGTCATATCAAAATGTCCCATCCATAAATTTTCATTAATTAATGATAATAATTCAAATATTTGAAATTTAAGCTGCTCAGGTACTTTTAAATCAAAAGTTATAGTTATACTGATAGCGCCAATACTTTCTGACCATACCATATAAAGTCTATATAAACTATGTACTCCTTTAATTTCAGAAACTAATTCGGTGTCATTTGCCCTAGTGCATGGCCACTGTTTTAAAAAAATAATTTCTTCAATTGCATCAAGCGGATTTTGGAAATTAGGGTTACGTGATAATTCAAGATCCATATTAGCTTATTTAGTATAGAAAGTTAAACAATGTCTATATATAGTATATAAATGTCAGATATAGAATCGAGCCGCAACAAAAACCTTTATATTTGATTTTAGATATTGTGAATAACTTATAAAAAAACTTAAAATATATTTTTTTAACGTTTTTTCTTGGATTTAGAGATATTTTTTTTCTTTAAAATATTAATTGTTTTTTCTAAATTAGCTATTTTTTTAGAATGTTTTTGCAATATTTGTTTAGATATTTCAAATTCTTTTCTTTTTACCAGATTAGCTCTGTTAATAACTTTTTCTATTCTTATCTTAACAATTGCCTCAATTTCTTTTTTTATATCAGATATGGTCCCAAAAGCATCAGTTGCAATTTTTGAAAAATCTGAAAATATTTTATTTGTTTTACTCATTTCGATAAAAAACTTATATTAAAAAAACTTATGATAACTCTGATACACCCAAATATAGATCCTGTCATTCTTTCTTTTGGTCAAATTTCTATTAGATGGTATGGCTTATCTTATGTTCTAGGTTTTATTATTGGTTTTTATTTAATCAAAAAAATTAATAATTATCTAAAAAAGCCATTAAATTCTAAAACAATTGACGATTTTTTAATTTGGACTGCACTAGGAGTTATTTTTGGAGGAAGAATTGGATATGTATTATTTTATCAAACTTCCTCAATAATAAATAATCCTATTGAAATATTATACATATGGAGAGGAGGAATGTCTTTTCATGGAGGTTTGATTGGAACTTTTATTTCTTCCCTTATATTCGCATATAAGAAAAATTTAAATTTTTTCATCTTAACTGATTTTATTACTACTGTTGTTCCTATTGGGTTATTTTTAGGAAGAATAGCAAATTTTATAAATGTTGAACTTTATGGAAGGGTGACAAATTTTTACATTGGAATGATTTATCCTACAATTGACTTGGAAAGGAGACATCCTTCTCAAATATATGAAGCAATTTTTGAGGGTTTAATTATTTTCATAGTTTTAATTTTAATAATAAGAAAAAATTTAAGCAATTCCCTATATGGGATTAATACTTTTTTATTTTTAGTTATGTATGGTTCTTTTAGATTTTTTATAGAATTTTTAAGGGAACCAGATAGTCATATAGGCTTTATTTACAAAAATTATACTATGGGTCAATTGTTATGTATCCCAATGATTATTGGTGGAATTGTAATTTATTTATTTTTTATAAAAAAAAATGAATCAAATAAAAAATAAATTACTAAAAAAAATAAATTTAAATAAAGGATATATTCCCATTGATAAATTTATTGAGATTTGTATGTATGATAATAAAAATGGTTATTACATAAATAATAATCCAATTGGAAGAAAAGGTGATTTTATAACATCACCAGAAATTTCACAACTATTTGGAGAAATAATTGGTTTATACATTATTGATTATTGGAAAAAATATATAAAAAGAAACTTTAATTTAATTGAACTAGGCCCAGGTAGAGGAACCCTTATAAAGGATCTAATAAATATAAGTAAAAAGTTTCCTAAATATCTATCTTCTATGAATCTTCGATTAGTGGAAATAAATAAAAGAATGATAATTAATCAAAAGAAAATATTAAAAAATAATATATACAAATTAAAAGAAGTAAAATGGTCTAACCATCTAAAAAATCTAGATAAAAAAGAAACGATATTTATTGCAAATGAATTTTTTGATTGCTTCCCAATAAAGCAAACTCTTAAAATAAATGAAGATTACTTTGAAAGAGTTGTAAAGTATAACAATAAAAATAAAGTATTTAAATTTGATTCTATAAAGTTAAAGAATAATAATAAAATATCAAAATTAACTGAAAAAATATATAAATTAAATAATTTGAAAGATGGAAGTATAGTAGAGATTGAAACAGAATCGAAAAATTACATAAAAAAAATTGCTCATATAATTAAAAAAAATAATGGCTTATTAATTATGATTGATTATGGAAATTTTATTGCAAGTGGATACTCTACGTTGCAATCAATTAAAAAGCATAAAGAAAGTAGTTTTTTAAAAAATCCTGGACACCAAGATTTATCCCATATGATAGTTTTTTCTGAATATATTCAATCGTTTAAAAATATGAATTTAAATGTTTATGGACCGTATTATCAAAAAGATTTTTTTAGCTCTTTGGGTATTCATGAACTAAAAAACAAAATTTCATTAAAATCTTCTAGCAAACAACAAAAAGAAATGGAGCTTGGATTAAATAGAATAATTAGTGATCAACAAATGGGGTTATTATTTAAAGTATTAATTGTTTCATCAAGAAAATTAATTGGTTATGAAAAATAATATTTATTACAAAAATTCTAAAAATTTTAAATATTCAGATATTAGATATGGTTTTTTTTCCAGAAATGGAGGTGTTTCTACAAAACCTTTTAATACACTGAATTGCAGCTTAAGCAGTAATGATAAGAAAAAGAATATAAAACAAAATGTAAAAAGAGTATTAAATAGATTAGATTTTTCAAATCATAAACTCATAACAGGAATTCAATATCATAGTAATAAAGTTATTATAATTAATAATAAAAATTATAATAATAAGATATATAAAGCAGATGGTTTTATTACAAAAAATAAAAACATAGTTTTAGGAATCTTAACTGCTGACTGTGCTCCAATTTTTTTTTATGATCCATTAAATCAAATAATAGGTGCAGCTCATGCTGGTTGGAGAGGATGTTTAAAAAATATATGTTATAAAACTATACAATCAATGAAAAAATTAGGTAGCAATAATAACAATATTAATGCAATTATTGGTCCTTGTATAAACATCAGCAACTATGAAGTCAGCAAAGATTTATATAAGAAATTTATTAATGTTAATAAAGAATATAAAAAATTTTTTGTAATAAAAAAATCTGGAAAATTCTTTTTCAACTTAGAAAAAACTTTAAAATATCAACTTAAAATATTAAAAATTAACAAAATAATAATGGTAAATGAGGATACTTTTAGTAATCATAATAGATATTTTAGCCACAGAAGATCAAATATTTGCAATAATAATGAGACAGGAAGAATGCTAAATGTTATTGGTTTCCTTGAAAAATAGAAAAATTATGAATTTCATTTATATTAATTAAATTTGTTATTGAACTTTGGTCTAACTAATATATTAAGTCAAATAATTCACAGATGAAACTTATAACTTGCAATAGCAACAAACCATTATCGCAAGCAATCGCAAGAAGTTTGGGCACAAAGCTCTGCAATGCTTCAGTCAGAAATTTTTCAGATAAAGAAATATTCGTAGAAATTAATGAGAATATTAGAGGAGAAGATGTTTTTATTATCCAATCAACTTCTCATCCAGTAAATGATAATCTCATGGAATTACTTATTGCTATTGATGCTGCAAAAAGAGGATCGGCAAGACGCATAACAGCTGTGATTCCTTATTTTGGTTATGCAAGACAAGATAGAAAAACTGGTCCTAGAACGCCTATCTCTGCAAAGCTAATAGCAAATTTATTAACATCAGCTGGAGCTAATCGAGTTCTAACAATGGATTTACATGCTGCGCAGATACAAGGTTTTTTTGACATACCTCTAGATAATTTATATTCAGCGCCTCCTACAATAAAAGATATGAAGAAAAAATTTAAAAATAATAATAATTTGGTTTTTGTATCTCCAGATGTAGGTGGTGTAGTAAGAGCCAGAGCTTTTGCAAAAAGATTAAATGCTGACTTAGCAATTATTGATAAAAGAAGAAAAAGACAGGGTCATTCTGAGGTCATGAATGTAATTGGCGAAGTTAAAAATAAAATTTGTATAATGGTAGATGATATTGTTGATTCTGCAGGTACTTTATGTAATGCCGCTACGGCATTAAAAAAACAAGGATGTAAGGAAATATATTCCTATGTTGCTCATGGTGTTCTATCTGGAAACGCTCTTAAGTCCTTAAACAAGTCATTAATTAAAGAAATGGTAATAACTGATAGTATTTTAGCTTCAAATAACACAAAAAAAGCAAAAAATATTAGACATATTAGTATTGCTCCTTTATTTGGGAAGGCAATTAAAGCAATAAATACTAATTCTTCAGTATCTGCTCTATTTGATTAATTTAAATAAGAATAACTAGATAAGGAATAAGATGAGTGCAATTAAATTATCATTAAGAAAAAATGATGAAGGCAATACCAAAACGCTATTAAAAAATAATAAAATTCCAGGAATTATTTATGGTAAAAAAAGTAGTGCTTTGCCAGTTTTTGTCGAATCAAAAGAAATTTATTCCTTAATAAAAAACAGAGGATCTTACTCCAAAATATTATCTATAAATTTAAATGGTGAGAATGAAAAAGTACTTTTAAAAGAGGTTCAGTTTCATCCTGTAAGTGATAATGTTATACATATAGATTTTATGCGAATTCAGGATAATACAAAAGTTACAGTTGAAGTTCCTGTTAATTTTCTTAACAAGGAAAAATGCCCTGGCATTAAACAAGGTGGTGTATTAAATATAGTTAGAAGAAGTATTGAGTTAAGATGTAATGCAAGTAAAATTCCTGAAATTTTAGAGTTTGATTTAATAGAATCTGATATTGGTGATTCGATAAAAATTAGCAATATTAATCTTCCAAATGAGGTTAATCCTACTATAACTGATCGTGACTTTGTTGTTGCTACATTGGTACCTCCAACAGTTGAAGCGGAGCCAGAAAAACCAGAAGGTGAGGAAGAAGCTGAAAAGTCTGAAGGCGAAGAAGAAACAAAAGAATCAGATACTAAAAAAGAATCTAAGGAAACTGCTGAAACGAAAACAGAAAAAGACGAAAAAACTGATAAAAAAGAAAAATAAACTAATTATATAAATTAAATAATTAAATGCATCTCATATGTGGTTTAGGAAATCCGGGAAAGCAATATAAATACACACGTCACAATATTGGCTTTAGAATTATTGATAGTATTGTTTCTGAGTTTGATTTTAAAGAATTTAAATTTGATAAATCAAATGAATGTTACAAAGGTAAAATTAGAAAAAACTCTTGTTTTCTTTTAAAGCCTCAAAAATATATGAATAATTCTGGAGATCCTATATGGACATTTACAACTTACTATAAAGTTAATATTGAGAATATAATCATAATACATGATGATCTTGATATTGATTTTGGTAAAATTAAATACAAAAGTGATGGAAGTAATGGGGGACATAGAGGTTTAATAAGTATAGATAAAATACTTGGAACAAAATATAATAGAGTTCGTTTTGGTATTAGCCATCCAGGTAAAAAAAATTTAGTTGATAGTTATGTTCTTAAAAAATTTAATAAAAAGGAAGAAATTTTATTAGATAATATAATTAATTCTCTATTAAAAAATTTTTATTTATTATTAGATAATAAAAAAGATTTATTTTTAACAAATACATCTATAGAAATTAAAAAAATTAAAGAAAAATATGGGCTTTAGCTGCGGAATTATTGGTTTACCAAATGTAGGAAAATCGACTTTATTTAATGCTTTAACAAGTTCTAATCAAGCATTGGCTGCTAATTATCCTTTTGCAACTATAGATCCAAATATAGGTAGAGTCCCAATACCTGACATAAGACTTAATAATCTTTCTAATATAAATCATTCTAAAAAAACTATTCCAACATTTTTAGATTTTGTAGATATTGCAGGATTGGTAAAAGGTGCTTCTAAAGGTGAAGGGTTAGGAAATAAATTTTTATCACATATTCGAAAGGTTGATGCAATAGCGCATGTTGTAAGATGTTTTAAGGATAAAAATATATCACATATAAATAATGATATAAATCCTTTAGAAGATATTAATATAATTAAAACTGAATTACTTTTATCTGATTATGAAGTCTTACAAAATAAAAAAGAATCTTTAGAAAAAAAGGCCAAAGGTGGGGATAAAGAAACACAATTAATATTAAAATTAGTTACCAAATTAATAAAACATGTTGAAAAAGGAGAAAAAATAAATCTATCTAAAATAGAAAAATCAGAAAAAAAATACCTGAAAGAACTTAATTTAATAAGCATAAAACCCTTATTATATATTTGTAATGTTGATGAAAATTCAATTATTAATGGAAATCTGTTATCTGAGAAAGTTGCAAAAATTGCAGAAAATGAATTGAATGAATGCGTGACTATTTCTGCTTCGATTGAGTCGCAAATCGCTGAATTTAAAGAAGAAAAAGAAAAAATATTAATGTTAAAAGATTTTGGTTTACATGAACCAGCTTTGAATAAAACTATAAGATTGGGTTATAATCTTTTAAATCTTATTACCTTTTTTACATCTGGTGAAAAAGAAACTAGGGCATGGACAATAAAAAATGGAACATTGGCCCCTCAAGCTGCTGGTAAAATACATACAGATTTCGAAAAGGGATTTATTAGAGCTCAGACGATTTCTTATAAAGATTATATTGAATTCAATGGGGAATTAGGTTGTAAAGAAAAAGGTAGAATAAGATTAGAAGGTAAGGATTATAAAGTTCAAGATGGCGATGTATTTAATTTTTTATACAATGTTTAGTCTATTTTACGTCTCTCCATAATCTATTTTTTAATAAAAAAACAAAAACTCCAAGAATAATAAAAAATAAAATTACCTTGACTCCAAGTCTTTTCCTTTCTTCAAGCTCAGGTTCTGCTGCCCATTTTAAAAAAACAGTAACATCCTCTGCTAATTGCTTAACTGAAGTTTCTGTTCCATCATCGTAATCAACTGAGCCTTCGTATAATGGGATTGGCATTGCAATTTGATTTCCATCTACCCATTTATTAAAATACATACCCTCTCCTAATTCTACATCATCCGGAGGAGGATCTAAATAACCTATAAGAAGATTATAAATATAATTTGCCCCATCTTTACGAGACTTTGTAATTACTGACAAATCAGGCGGATATGCGCCATTATTACTTAATCTAGCTTCTTGATCATTACTATATGGATTAAAAAATTTATCTGATGGCTTTGCCTGTCTTTCAAACATTTCGCCTTCATCATTTGGTCCATCTAGTATTGTATATTCAGCGGCAATTGCTTTTACTTGTTCTGGCGTAAAACCAATATCTATTAAATCACGATAATATAATAATTTCATTGAATGACATCCAGCACAAACTTCTCTGTAAACTTTATATCCTCTCTGCAAAGCTGATCTATCAAAGGTCCCTGTTAATCCATCAAAAGACCAATCATGTTTAGGAAGTTTTTCAACATTAGTTTCCGCTGAAAAAGAGTTATTTGAAAAAAATATAATCACTAGTAATATGGATAATTTCTTTATCATTCAGTTTTTCTTTTTATAAATATCATTAATGCTCTCTGGTAAGACAATATTTTTTTCGATTTTATGGATATAAGGCGTTAAAATTAATAAAAAACCAAAATAGTAAATAACTCCAATTCTAGCTACAAGTAAATAAGTCCCTGTGGCAGGTTTCAATCCAACATATCCTAAAATAAAGAAATTAATAAAAAATAGAATCATCAACCATCGGTATATCGGTCTGTATGTACAACTTATAATTTTTGATCTATCTAACCAAGGTAAAACAAAAAGTACAATAATTGCACCAAACATTAAAACTACTCCTCCTAATTTATCTGGAACAGCACGCAAAATTGCATAAAAAGGGGCAAGATACCAATTAGGTACAATATGAGCAGGAGTTACTAATGGATCTGCAGGAATATAATTGTCTACTTCGGCCATTAAATTTGGACCAAAAAATATTACCGCAGAAATAACTACGCCAAAAACACAAAATGCTAGAGTATCTTTGACTAACATATAAGGATAAAATTTAACTGTATCCTCTGAACTTTTAACCTCTATTCCGGTTGGGTTATTTGAACCATGAACATGTACAGCTGCTACATGCAAACCTACTATTCCAAATATCACAAATGGAAAAACATAATGTAAGGCAAAAAAACGATTTAATGTTGCATTTCCTACAGTATAATCACCTAGTAACCATGTTTTTATTCCTTCACCAACAAAAGGAATTGCACTAAAAAGATTAGTAATTACAGTAGCTGCCCAATATGACATCTGCCCCCAAGGCAATGTATACCCTAAAAAAGAAGTTATCATCATTATCAAATATATGGTCACCCCTAATATCCAGTTTAATTCTCTGGGATACTTAAATGATCCATAATACATGCTTCTAATCATATGGACATAAACAACTATAAAGAAAAAAGATGCGCCGTTACTATGTATATATCTTATAAGCCAGCCATAACTTACATCTCTCATTATTCTTTCAGTACTTTCAAAAGCCATATCAATATGAGGCGTATAATACATAGCTAAAAATATGCCGCTTAGAATCATTACAACAAGACATATTGTTAGCAAGGCTCCAAAACTCCAAAAATAATTAGCATTTTTTGGCATAGGATAATCGCCATATTCTTTTTCAAGATAAGAAATTATAGGAAGTCTATATTCTATCCAATTTAAGAAAGAATTTTTATATTTTCTTTTATTTTTATTTTCTTCCATTTATTTTATCCAATCAAAATAGTTGTATCATCTAAAAATTTATAAGGAGGTACAGCTAAATTATCTGGGGCTGGTCCTTTTCTTATTCGTCCAGAAGTATCATAATGAGAACCATGACAAGGACAATACCAACCATTATATTCACCTTTTGTATGAGAAATTTTTTGACCTAATGGTACACATCCTAAGTGTGTGCAAATTCCTACAAGAACTAACCACTCAGCTTTTTTAACGCGATCTGAATCTTCCATTGGATCAGGAAGAGAAGATATATCAACATTGTTTGCTTCTTTAATTTCTTGTTGTGTTCTTCTGCGAACAAAAACTGGCTTGCCTCTCCATTTAACCGTAATACTTTGACCCTCTTCGATATTGGCAATATCAATTTCAGTACTACCTAAAGCTAATGTATCTTCAGCAGGATTCATACTTTTTATAAAAGGCCACATAAATGCTCCCGCACCTAAAGTTCCAAGTGTTACAGTTGAGATTGAAAGAAATTCCCTTCTTGAATTATCTTTATTAGTTTCTTTTTCTTCAGTTTTTTTATTTTCTACAACTTTTGCCCATACAATTGTACCAACAAAATACATAAATAAAAAAATTATGATAACTAAAAGTAATAATATTAAATAAGCTGGTGTCATATGATAAAACTATTTTTTATTGAGATAATTACTGGCATAACAAATAATACGCTTTTTATAAATTAATTTATGGAAAAATCACTTATTTTTATCAAATTTTATTAATTTTTTTGGATATAAATAAGCAAATGGTTTTAATAATTCTTCTAATTTTATGCTATTAAAGAAAAATATGAAAATAGCTCTTTACCAACCTGATATACCCCAAAATACTGGAAATATTATAAGATTAGCCGCATGTTTTAACATTACTTTACATATCATAGGACCTGCAGGATTTTTTTTAGATGATAAAAATTTAAAAAGATCTGCAATGGATTATTATAATCACATTAGTTTAAAAAAACACATTGATTGGGAGAGATTTTATAAATGGTCAAAAAAAAATAATTTAAATATAATTTTATTTACTACTAAAAGTAGAAAAAATTATCTTAAACATAAATTTGAAAAAAATGATATATTGCTTTTTGGCCGCGAAAGTTCAGGAGTTCCGCAAGAAATCCATAAAATAGTTGATGAAAGATTAACTATAAAAATGAAAAAAGGTTTAAGATCTTTAAATATTAGTTCTACAGTAGCTATGGCTATAGGGGAAAACAATCGACAATTAAATAAAAAATAATTTATTTATTAATCCTTATTTATCAATTTTTTATAAAGCTGTATTGTTTCTAAGCCTTTTATGTATTTATCTTTATGCCACCAATTTTCGATTATTTCTAATAAATTTTTATTTTGATTACTTTTAAATTTAATTAAAAAACTTTTGTGAAAATAAGAATTTTGCATCATTTTTATTAATTCATTATTAATTTTATTATTTGATACAAATTTTTTTATTTCATTAATTTCACTATCAATAATTTCTATATCTTTTTTTTGATATTTTGGATTATAAAAAATTCCAAAAAATCTAAAATATCTTAATATTCTTAGATAATCTTCTTGAATTCTTTTTTTAGTTTCGCCAATAAATGAAATTTTTTGATCATTAATATCATTTATACCATTAAATTTATCAGTAATTTCTCCTGTAATTGATAAATAAATTGCATTCATAGTAAAATCTCTTCTTAAAGAGTCTTCGTCCCAATCATTTGTATATTCGACCTTAGCAAACCGTCCTGAAGTTATAATATCTTTTCTTAAGCTGGTAATTTCATATTTTTTTTCATTCATTTCAATGCTTATTGAACCATGACTTATTCCTTTTTCAGAATATTTAATATTTTTTTCTTTTAAAATTTTGATAGTTTGATTTGGTTTACAATTAATTGCAAAATCTATATCTTTTAATTTTAATCCAAGTAAGATATCTCTGATACATCCTCCTACAAATCGGATTTCTACTTTATCTTTAAAGGTATTTATTATTCTTGATAATTCTTCATTATTATTCCAATTACATAATAATGATTTTTTTATTAATTGCTTATTCATTGTTTAAAAATATATAATATTTTATATAAAGATATGAAAGAAGAAAACTTTAATTCAAATACTATTATTAATAATATTTTTTTAAATTTAGAAAAAGCGGCAGTAGATCGCAAACATGATTATCATAATTGCATTTTTTCTAATTTAGACTTAAATAATCAGCCAACATCAAGAACTGTAGTTTTAAGGAGTTTTAATCAAAAAGATAATTTATTAACCTTTCATACGGATTATAGATCTATAAAAATAAAAGAGATTGAAAAAAATAATAATTGTGTAATTTTATTTTATTCAGAAACTCTTAAACAACAATTAAGAATAAAAGTTTTAGCAAGTATTCAAAACAATAATTTAATAACTAAAAAAGCTTGGGAAAAAACTCAATTGATGAGTAGAAAATGTTATTTATCATCTTTGTCACCAGGAACAGAAATAAAAGATTCTTGGGACGGCTTATCAAATAAACTTATAGGTAAAGAGCCAACAAAAAATGAAAGTGAAATTGGTTACAAAAATTTTTCAGTAATTTTAAATAAAATTATATCAATTGATTGGCTTTACCTATCATCATCAGGCCATAAAAGATTATTATTTAATTGGAAGAATGGCAA
>CEUZ01161609.1_pt1 | contig 12657 bp, 12 predicted proteins | sample 361511 | NCBI WGS metagenome assembly CEUZ01 (sample SAMEA2622822, study PRJEB7988) | marine metagenome | biome: marine biome (ENVO:00000447); feature: surface water layer (ENVO:00002042); material: "saline water (ENVO:00002010), including plankton (ENVO:xxxxxxxx)" | depth 5 m
TGGAAATATTTTTTCAAGCATCATAACTAATTATTTGATAATTATAATGTAATATGTATAAAAATTTTAAATTATCAAATTAAATTTAAATTATGCCTAAAATCAAAGTAAAAAATCCAGTAGTTGAGCTTGATGGTGATGAAATGACCCGAATAATTTGGTCATTTATCAAAGAGAAACTTATTAAGCCATACTTGGAGATTGATCTTAAGTACTTTGATCTTGGCATGGAGAATAGAGATAAGACAAATGATCAGGTAACAATTGATTGTGCTAAAGCAATTCAAAAATATGGGGCGGGAGTAAAATGCGCAACAATAACTCCTGATGAAGCTAGAGTAAAAGAATTTAATTTAAAAAAAATGTGGAGGTCTCCAAATGGAACGATTAGAAATATTGTGGGCGGAACAATTTTCAGAGAGCCAATAATTTGTAAAAATGTTCCTAGATTAGTTCCACATTGGACGGAAAGTGTTATAGTTGGGAGACACGCTTTTGGAGATCAGTATAGAGCCACAGATTTTAAAGTTCCAGGAAAAGGTAAAATGACAATCAAGTGGGAGTCAGAGGATGGGAAGAAAAAAATTGAACACGAAGTTTTTAAATTTAATGATTCGGGGATAGCTCTCTCAATGTATAACTTGGATAGTTCGATTAAAGATTTTGCAAGAGCGTGTTTAAATTATGGTTTGGCTAGAAAATGGCCGGTTTATTTTTCATCTAAAAATACTATTTTAAAAGTTTATGATGGAAGATTTAAAGATATTTTTGAAGATACATATCAAAAAGAATTCAAGAAAAAATTTGATGAATCTGGGATTGCTTATGAACATAGATTAATTGATGACATGGTTGCTTGCGCAATGAAATGGAGTGGTAAATATATTTGGGCTTGTAAAAATTATGATGGAGATGTTCAATCTGATACTGTAGCTCAAGGCTATGGTTCTCTTGGTTTAATGACAAGTGTACTTAGAACACCTGATGGCAAAATAGCAGAGGCTGAGGCTGCCCATGGAACTGTTACTAGACATTATAGACAACACCAAAAAGGAAAAGAAACATCTACAAATCCAATTGCATCTATTTTTGCATGGACTAGAGGTTTGGCTCATAGAGGTCAATTAGATGGGAATGATGAATTAGTTAAATTTTCAGATACCTTAGAAAGAGTTTGTATAGAGACAGTTGAAAGTGGATCAATGACTAAGGACTTAGCTATTTTAATTAGTAAAAGTCAAAAATATCTTACGACAAATCAATTCCTAGAAGCAATAGACTCTAATCTAAAAAAAAAACTTAATTAATTTTACTATTTAAAGTTTTAAAAACTTCTTCAATCTTATCTTTATTGGACCCCCCTGCTTGGGCAAAATCTTTTCTTCCACCTCCACCTTTTCCTCCAAGAACTTCTGAAGCAATTTTTACAAGTTGAACAGCGTCAAATTTTTTAGTTAATTCTTTGGTTAAACCTACTGCAACTCCAACTTTGTCTTCAAAAGTTGAGATGCTTACTATGATACCGTCTTTAATATCTTTTTTTCCTTGATCTATCACACCTCTTAATTCTTTAGGAGGAAAATCAGTTAAAACCTGCTGTCTAAATACAAAATTACCAACTTTTTTATCCTTTATGATATTCTTGTTTTTATCTTCAATAATATTTTTAATTTTAATTTTTTCTAATTGTTTATTAAGATTTTTAAAGTTTTCTGATAAATCAATATTATCTTTGTAATCCGGTTTTATTTTAAATTTTGATAACTCTTTTTTGACTAAATCAACTTGGTCTTTAAGGTTTTTTTCTTTTAAAGATATATCTTTTTTTAAAGATTTTTCATAATCATGAAGTTCCTTGTCTCTTAATGCTTCCACTCTTCTGACTCCCGATGCAATAGAAGATTGACTAATTACTTTAAATTCTCCAACTTCTTTAGTATTTTTAACGTGTGTTCCACCGCATAGTTCTGTTGAGAAGAAGCCATTACTTTCTTTACCCATAAAAACAACTCTTACCTCATCACCATATTTTTCACCAAATAAAGCTAGGGCTCCAAGACTAACTGCTTCTTTGGGTGTCATGATTCTAGTTTGTACATTGCTTGCACCCTCAACCATTTCATTAACAATTTTATTTATTTTAATCATTTCTTCTTTTTCAATAGGCTTGTTATGACTGAAATCAAATCTAAGTCTATCTGGACTTACTAGTGATCCCTTTTGAGTTACATGTTTACCAAGAGTCCTTCTTAAAGACTCGTGCAGCAAATGAGTTGCGGAATGATTGGCTCTTGAATTATTTCTTTTTTGAATATTTATTTCAAGATTTACACTTTCACCAACTTTAAGTGAACCTTTTTCAATTGTTCCATAATGAACAAATAGGTCTCCCATTTTTTTTTGAGTATCTTTGATATTAATTTTACATTTAGAGTTTGAAATGGTTCCTTGATCTCCTACTTGCCCACCTGACTCACCATAAAAAGGTGTTTGGTTTGTTATAACTTCAACTTCATCACCTTCTTTTACATTTTCAACAAATTCATTACCTTTTGATATTTTTAAGACTACTCCTTCAGCTTTATCAAATTCGTAACCTAAAAATTCTGTCGGATTTAATTGTTCTCTTACTTTAAACCATTTTTCCTCTAAAGACTTATCACCTGAGCCTTTCCAGCTTGCTCTGGCTAATTCTTTACTTTTTTGCATTGCTTTATCAAAAGCAGGATTATCAATTTTTATATTTTTATTTTTTAAAATATCAGCAGTAAGATCTAACGGAAATCCATATGTGTCATAAAGCTTAAAAGCTATTTCACCAGGCAAAGTATTGTTTTTTACTTTTTCTAAATTCTGATCTAAAATTTTCATTCCTCTATCTAAAAGAGATGAGAATTTTTCTTCCTCATTTTTCAATGTTTCTATAATTAAATCTTTTCCTGTATTTAATTCTGGATAGCTTTTTGACATTTCATTTAACAGAACTTCAAATAATTTGAAAAAAATTGGTTTTTTACTTCCAAGTGTGTGGGCGTGTCGCATACCTCTTCTCATTATTCTTCTAAGAACATATCCGCGTCCTTCATTAGAAGGTAAAACTCCCTCTGCTATTAAAAAACTACTAGCTCTTAAATGATCAGCGATAACTCTGTGGCTTGCGATCGTATCGTTATTTATTTTAGTTTTTGTAATTTCAGAGGATGCTGAAATTAGCTTTTTAAAGTGATCTATGTCATAATTATCATGGGTACCTTGTAGAACTGCCGTTATTCTCTCTAGACCCATTCCGGTATCAACTGAAGGTTTGGGTAAATCAATTCTTTTATTTTTAGAAATCTGTTCAAATTGCATAAAAACAAGGTTCCAAATTTCTATAAATCTATCTCCATCTTGATCTGGGCTTCCTGGGGGGCCTCCTTTTAATTTATTGCCGTGATCAAAGAATATTTCAGAACAAGGTCCGCAAGGACCGGTCTCTCCCATAGACCAAAAGTTATCTGCTGTTGAGATTTTTACAATTTTACTTTCTGGTAATCCTGCTACTTTTTTCCATAATTTAAAGGCTTCTTCATCCTCTGAATATACTGTTGCTGACAATCTATTCTTGGAAATACCGAAATCTTTAGTAAGTAATTCCCAAGCATAATAAATAGCCTTTTCTTTAAAGTAGTCCCCAAAAGAAAAATTTCCTAGCATTTCAAAAAAGGTATGGTGTCTTGGTGTGTATCCTACGTTATCCAAATCATTGTGTTTTCCTCCAGCCCTAATACATTTTTGAGAAGTGGCAGCTGTTTTAAAAGATTTTTTTTCTATTCCTGTAAAAACATTTTTAAATTGAACCATTCCCGAATTTGTAAACATTAGGGTTGGGTCATTATTTGGAACAATATTACTTGATTCGATTTTTTGGTGGCCATTTTTACCAAAATAATCAAGAAACTTCTTCCTAATTTCGCTCATTAAAATAAGGCTCATATATCTAATAAATACAGATATTTTATTTATTGTCTATAATTAGAAATACACGAAAGGCTTAGGGGCGCCTTTCGTGCTGAGATTATGATGGTAAAATCCTTATTTTTCTGTTTCTTTTTCTTTGGGAGCTGGATTTCCTTCGATCTTTTTTGAGATTAAGCCAGCTTTGGTTCTAATTGCTGATTCAATTTCCTCAGCAATTTTTGGGTTTTTCTCTAAATAGATTTTGGCATTTTCTCTACCTTGGCCTATTTTTTCACCCTTGTATGCATACCAAGCACCTGACTTTTCTACTATCTCGGCTTTAGAGCCAAGATCTATTAATTCACCAGATTTGCTAATACCTTTTCCGTACATCAAATCAAATTCGACCATTTTAAAAGGTGGGGCCACTTTGTTTTTAACTACCTTAACTCTGGTGCTGTTTCCAATGATTTGATCCTTGTCTTTGATTGCACCTATTCTTCTAATATCCATTCTCACTGATGAATAAAATTTAAGAGCATTCCCGCCCGAAGTTGTTTCAGGGTTACCAAACATAACGCCAATTTTCATTCTTATTTGGTTTATAAATATAACCATGGTGTTTGATTTTGATATTGAACCGGTTAATTTTCTAAGAGCTTGGCTCATTAATCTCGACTGCAAGCCAACGTGATGATCTCCCATTTCTCCCTCTAATTCTGCTTTAGGAGTTAGAGCAGCAACTGAATCAACAACCAAAACTGATAGTGATCCTGATTTAATTAATGTATCAGCAATCTCCAATGCCTGTTCACCAGTATCCGGTTGTGAAATTAAAAGCTCGTCAGTTTTAACACCTAGTTTTTTTGCGTATACCGGATCTAAGGCATGTTCGGCGTCAACGAAACCGCAAATTCCACCAGTTTTTTGTGCCTCTGCCACAACTTGCAAGGCCAATGTTGTTTTTCCAGACGATTCTGGACCGTAAATTTCTATTACCCTGCCTTTGGGCAATCCGCCTATTCCAAGGGCCAAATCTAAGCTTAGAGAGCCTGTAGAAATCGATTCTACATCCATGGCCTGTTGTTGACCTAGACGCATTACAGAGCCTTTTCCAAAATTCTGATCTATTTGGCTAATAGCAGCGTTTAATGCTTTGTTTTTTTCCTTGGCTTCTTGTTCTTTCTTGTTGTCGGTTTTAACTACCTTTAAATTGTTTTTAGTCATTTGTTTTCCTTTTTTTTAATTACGAATCAATGATTTAAATGTACACATTTTGTTCTTTTAATCAATCTTAAAATAGTATATTAATTTAATTGATATTGTCTAAATACAGATCGCCAATAGACGCAAGTAAATTGAACTGCGCTATTGCAAAGTTCTTCTGTGCTTTTGCGTAACTTGTCCTTGCGTCTAGCAAAAGAGTTCTGGATTGAATAACTTCAAGCGTTGTTCTCTCATTTCCGGTATCATATTCGAGAGTAATTCCTTCGTTGGCTATTTCTGCAGCTTTAAGCTGTGCTTCAGTAGCGCTTAGTACTCCTCTGGATGAATTATATGTAGTCCATGCATTAGCTGTGTCTATTTGGACTTGAGAGAAAACATCTTTTAAGATGAGTTCTTTTTCATCTACTTTATATTTAGCTTTTTTAACAGATGATAAATTTTTTCCACCCTTAAAAATTGGCCAAGTAACAGTTGCTTTAACTTCCTCCTGCTCTCTTTCATCTACAGTGGTGCTTAATTCTTCATTCTTTTTCAAGGAGTATGATATTGAAGCAGAGGGAGACAGATCTCCTCTTGCTGCAAATAAGTCTTTTTTTGCTATTTCTAGATCTATCCTTGCTAAATTTAATCTAGGATTTATTTGTTCTGCAATAACTGTTGCTGTATCTAGGCTTGTTGGAATTTTAAGTCTAGGAAAAAAACTTAGATCAATTTCTTCTGGGGAGTTTGAACCAATAATCTTTTGAAAATTTTTTTTACCAGATATAAGTTCGTTTCTTGCAGTAATAAGTTTGGCTTGTGCGCCCGCCAAAGATGATTCTGATTGTGCAAAATCTGTAAGACTAATTTCACCTCTTTCTAATCTTGATCTATCACTCTCAACTTGTCTTTCAAAAAGTTCGACATTCGATTGGTTAAACTCAAAATTTTTAAAGCTGAAACCTAAGCTGTAATAAGCTTCTGCTGCAGTTAGTAAAATTTCTTGCTCAAGATTATTTAATTTATTTTTTGCGTACTCTAATTTAAGCTTAGCTTTTTTTAAATTATTATAATTACCAAAACCATCAAAAATTTTTTGCTCTATTAAAATTGATCTACTTTTTGGCGTAGAATTTGTATCATCCAGTTTTTCTCCACTAAGATTTTTTCTGTTCGTATCTTGCTGTGTTGCCCTATCCCCAGACAAAGTTACCGAGGGTAAAAATTCACCTCTTGAAATATTTACATCTTGCTCAGAGGCATTTAAACTTGCCCTTTCAGCATTGAGTTTTGAATTATTTTTGAACGCATCTGATAATGTTTTTAGTAAGTCTTGCCCATAAACTTGCTTAGTAAATAAAATAAATATTATTGAGATTAAAATTTTTTTAGTCATTTTAATGAAATTTCATTTTTTTTGATCTATGGCTTTTGTCTAAAAAAATAGTTAAATCTGATATTTTCGAAAAATCTTTCATCATGTGTCTAGTTATTCTTTCATAAAACATTATAAATTTTTTTATCTGTGATTTGGACATAATCTTTTTACTTTTTGATGTCAATTTCATTTTTTGTTCCTGAAGCAAACGCCACTTTAATATATAGTTAAAACTTGGTGCTTTCAAATATACTAGTTTATCAATTTTTTTGAAAAGTCTTTTGTACTCACTTTTAAGGTTTTTATTTACTATTTTTCTCCATTTAAATTTTGGGTCATATTTTCTTTCAATTATGTTTGAAGATTTTTTTAAGTCACTATTATTCTGATGTCTTGCTCCTATACACCAACCCTCAAAAATAATTACATTTGGAGGATTTTTAATTTTTTGCCATTTGTTTTTAGTAAATCTGTCATCTGTAGATTTATCAAATTTTGGTATCAAAACAGTCTTGAATTTTCTTTTTTTTAATTGATTTAACGTCTTGTTTATCAACTTAACATCATGTGTTCCGGGCACACCTCTTGTTAAAAATAAAGGGTGAACTTTTTTTGACATAGTTTTTCTCTCAGCTTTTGTTTTGTAAAAATCATCTATAGAAAAAATACATAGTTTAAGACCATATTTTTTTTTCAAAATAAATTTTAAAATTGCAGTAATAGTACTTTTCCCTGCACCTTGGCCACCTGACAAACCTATGATTTTAATTTTTTTATCTTTTTTATAAATTGAATTAATCCATCTTGAAAGTGGAAGATAGAATGTTCTTAGCTTTCCAAGCTTGTCAACGATTGGCTTGCCCGCTACTTCACGTTTTTTTAAAAATTTTAAATAATCACTTTTTATCATTAGGATGATTTATACCATCAAAAATTGGAACATCCTTCAAGTCATATGGATTTATATCGTCTAGACAAGCAACATTGAATCCATAATTGCTTGGTGCACTTCTGGGGTTGTGATGGGTGTATATTCCACATACAGAACAAAAATAGTGTTTAGCAGTTTTAGAGTGAAATTGATAAAGTGAAAGTAGTTCTTTACCTTTTGTAACTTTTAAATCATCTGGTCCTACCTTTCCCATTACAGCGCTTCTTCTTTTACAAATTGAGCAATTGCATCTAACGAGATTCTTTAAACCGTTTGGTAAATTAACTTCGATTTCGACTCCGCCACAGTGACATTTCAATTTAGACATTTATTCTCCATTTCTGTTTCTCAAGATATCCACATTAAATACACTTTTTTTTTAAATGTTCACGTTTTGATTCACTTATGATTCTAATTCAGACTCATTTTACAACTTATTAGTGTGTACCAGATCAATATTAGCTATATTTTTTTCACAGTTATTAAGACCTTCCGTACTCTCGAGTCTGGAGGCCAAAAAAACGCAAAATGTAAAAAATAAAAGAATTAATTCAAAAATAACTCCATAAGGATTTGGAACAAACAAAAATATTATTAGAGCAAATATTCCAGCTCTTAGCAAAACCTCATATTTAAAAACACTAAGAATTGAAAAAGCGTGAAAGACAAGTTTTATAAAAGACATTTTTGATGGCTGAACATATCTTTTGCCTCTAATGCATGGAATATTCTCTAAAGTTTTTATAAATTTTTTAACAGTACCTGAATAATTTGCCCATAGACTTTTCTTTGATGATATCGTCTCCACATCTTTTTTAGTAAGGCAAGAATAGTGTCCAAAATTAATATTTTTCCCTGTAAAAATTAAAGTGATTAATTTATGTAAATTATATAAAAAAGTAAAAATAATCCCTTCTGATCTTTTAATTCTTTTAGCAACAACAGAAATATTTTTTTTAATAAGTGCTTTTTCTACTAATAGCTTAATTTCTTCTGGACGATCTTCTCCGTCACCATCCATTAATATTAAATAATCAAAATCATTATTTTTTAACAAATATTTAATTCCAGTGGCATTACTTCTTGTGTGCCCCTGGTTTATTTTCATATTTATAGTCTGAATGGATTTAATATTTTTAAAAGTTGTTTTTAATTTTGGCATTTTTTCATTTGAGCAATCGTTTACTATTAATATTGAAAACTCATTATTAAGATTTTCTATTTCTTTATCTATATTTTCTAATAACCTTAAAGCAGAGGGCCAATCGTTATAACATGGTATTAAAATTTTAAATTTTGTCATTTATCACCTACCATGCATATATATAGAGAGTTTGTTTTGTACAAGACTCCCGGACATATCTCGTTAAGCATATTCTTATCACCTATATAAACCGTTCCATCTTTTGAGTCTAAGTCCTCTTTTACAAAATTTAAATAACCTCTAATATATTTCGGTCTTGAAACTAGGTGGTAAGATAAATTTCCTGCCCACCATGATTGGCCTACTACAATTTTAATATCATTTTTAAAATGTTTTTCCCATTTTTTTTGAACCTCTTCTGAAATTTCTTTAGCCGGATAATCTAATCTTTGATCTTTTTTTATTACAGAATTGAGATAATAAAGAATTGGTGAAATAATAAACAAAAATAAAAAAATAGCGAAAAAATTCTTTATTTTTTTTAAACTAATATTTTGTTGCAAAAGATAAATAATTAAAACTCCTGAAAATAAATAAAACGGTGTCATCCACATAGTTCTTATATTTATTCCAAAAAATAATGAAGTTAAAAAAATAAGAAACAATGGAATTAAATTTATTAAAAGTAAAAAAATTAATTTTTTATCTTTTAAATTAAATTTGAGTTTAAGTTTTTTGACAATAAATAATGTCATTATAAGAAAAGGAATTAATATTCCAATTTGTTTTGCTAAAAATATTAAAGGATATTTTAAGTGGTTTAAAAGCGTTGGGTCCCCAGAGTAAAAGGTGTCTGAGCTTCTGTGCAGACCATAAGTTATTGTAACGAAGTCATTTCCAATAAGCCAGATTATATGGGGCAATAAAATTAACAAAGCCACAGGGCCTGCAATAAAATAGTTTGAGAATTTAATTTTTTTACCTTTTCTTATCCAATAAATAAAAACAAGCTTTATTCCTATTACTAAATAAACAAAAAGATATTTTGAAAGTATTCCTAAACCAATAAACAATCCTAAAAATAGATAATCAATTGCCTTATCATTTTTGATGCACCTCCACGTAAAATATACACTCAAAGACCAAAAGGGTAATTGAGCAACATTCACGTTAAACTCTGGTGTTGTAAAATTATAAAAATAAATACCCTCCAATAAAAGTACTGATAGCAGTGCGAAACTTTTATTATTAAAAAGTTCCTCTGAAAATTTATAAACCCCAAAAAAAGCAATTATTACAAAAATTTGGCTTAAAAAATAATATGCCCAATCCTGATTTCCAAATAATTGATAGAATATTTCAACTACAAAAGCACTTAGAGGTGGGTGTTTATCAAAGCCCCAATCTAGATTACTTCCCCAGGCCAGCGCCTCTATTGTATCTCTAGGTAAATTGTTGTTTGATAAATATGGAGCTAAAGTCCAAATCAATACGTGACTAATTAAAAAATAAAAAAGTATTTTTTTTGAAGTATTATTAGCCATAAATTAACAAAGCTTTAATGTAAATTATATTGACACTATTACAAACGTTTATATACTGCGTTTTTTTAAATATGCCAAAAAAGGTAGTTAAAAAGTATATTCCTAACAAAAAAGAAAAGTATATGTGTGCAAAACATAAAAAATACTTTTCCGAGAGACTAACAAGATGGAGAAAAGAGATTGTTAGATCTAATAATGAAAATGTGGTTTTGAACAATCTTGATGACAATGTTTCATCAGCAGACATAGTCGATCAAGCATCTTCCCAAACTGAAAAAACTGTTGAACTTAGAGCATCAAATAGAAGAAGAAAATTGATTAATAAAATTGATCACTCTTTAAAAAAACTTAAAGACGGCACTTATGGATATTGCGAAGAAACTGGTGAACCAATTGGCTTGCCAAGATTAATTGCCAGACCAATAGCTACACTTTGTATTGAGGCTCAAGAAAGACATGAGAAAGAAGAAAAAATTTACGTAGATAACTAAGGTTTGGGTATTTTTTCATCTCTATTTAATAAATCAAAACCTTTTATAACGTTTTTTCTTGTTGATATTTGTTCATACCATCTTGTTAAATGTTTAAAGTTTTTTAAACCTACATCATGCCATTCATGTCTAGCTATCCAGGGAAATGTTGCGATGTCAGCTATTGAATATTCACCAGCTAAAAATTCACTTTTTCCAAGTCTTTCGTCCAAATCCTTATAGATAGTTTTTGCAATTTTAAAATAACGCTCTTCTCCCCAATCACTTTTGCCAGGATTATAATGATGGAACTGATGATGTTGACCTAATAAGGGTCCCACGAGGCCCATCTGGGCCATTAACCATTGAATTATTATTCCTTTGTTTTTATCAGGAAAAAACTTTCCGCTCTTCTCACCTAAATACATTAATATCGCTCCAGATTCAAAAATAGAAACCTTATTATCATGATCAATTATTACTGGAATTTTGCTGAAGGGACTTATTGCTCTAAATTTAGGATCAAACTGTTCTTCTTTATTTATATTTACTTTTGTTATCTTGTAATCAAATTCTATCTCTTCTAGCATTATTGAGATTTTTTTTCCGTTAGGTGTGTTGGCAGTAAGTAATTCAATCACTTTTCTTATTGATCCCTAAACGTTCATGTATCTCTCTAGAGGAGGTAGTAAATTGAAATCTAAATGTTTCTTTTGGTCTTGCCCTTTTAAAGCATTCTACCGATGCTAAAGCAGCCTCATGAAAACCCGATAATATAAGTCTTAATTTTCCAGGATAATTGCATATGTCGCCGATAGCAAAAATTCCAGGTTTATTTGTTTCAAAATTTTTAGTGTTAACATCTATTGTTTTTTTGGTCATATTTAATCCCCAATTTGCTATCGGTCCTAATTGCATGATTAATCCAAAAAAACCAAGCACTATATCAGTGGGTATATTTACAGTTTTTTCATCTTCATTTTTTATTACTATTGAGTTTAATTTTTCGCCCTCATTTATCGATATTAATTGGTATGGTGTTTTAATTGAGATACGTCCTTCTTTTTCTAATTTTTTAATTTTACTTAAGGTATGTGGTGCACCTCTAAATTCATCTCTTCTGTGAATTAATGTTATTTTTGAATTTTTTGAAAGCTCCAATGTCCAATCTAATGCTGAGTCGCCACCGCCGAATATTGAAATATTTTTATTTTTAAACAAGTTCTTATTAGATACAGAATAAAAGACGCTTTTTCCCTCAAACTTTTCTAATTCTTTAAGAGGTAGTTTCCTGGGTTCAAAAGAACCTACACCTCCTGCAATTATTATATTTGGTGCTATAAATTGTTTTTTTTTATTTGTTTTAACTAACCAATTCTCTTTGTCTTGAACAACTTCTTGAACTCTTTCGTTAAAATGAAAATTAGAGCTAAAAGGTTTTATTTGGTCAATTAAATCTTCAGTCAATGATTTTCCATTGCATTCAGGTACTGCAGGAATATCGTAAATTGGTTTGTCAGGATAAAGTTCTATACATTGGCCACCTGCTCTATCTAAGTTATCAATTATTTCAGACTTCAAACCCTTGATGCCTAATTGATGAACGGCAAAAAGACCGACTGGGCCAGCGCCTATAATTATTACATCCGTTTTTATCATCATTAAGTTTGTTTGCTTGGAGTGGTAACAATTAAACCATCTAATTCATCCGAAACAATCAGTTGACAACTAAGTCGACTATTTTTTTTTGGTTCAAATGCCATATCGATCATATCCTGTTCACCATCTTCTGCTTTTGGTAATTTATTAAACCATTCTTCTTTGACATAAACATGGCAAGTCGCACACGCCATACCTCCTCCACAATCTGCATCAATGCCTGGAATGTTGTTTTGAACAGCTCCTTCCATAACTGAAAGACCATTTTCAACATCTATTGTCTTCTGGTTACCGGTAGATTCTATATATGTGATTTTAGGCATTAAGTTAATATAGGTGTAAAAAAAAATAGGGCAAGTTATAAAACTCGCCCTATTTTAAATAAT
>CEUZ01038540.1_pt1 | contig 12652 bp, 8 predicted proteins | sample 361511 | NCBI WGS metagenome assembly CEUZ01 (sample SAMEA2622822, study PRJEB7988) | marine metagenome | biome: marine biome (ENVO:00000447); feature: surface water layer (ENVO:00002042); material: "saline water (ENVO:00002010), including plankton (ENVO:xxxxxxxx)" | depth 5 m
CCCTGGGGTTGTAATGCGATAGGCGACAAATTAATAATTAAGAACAAATGAGAATTGTCAGCCACTTCTAGCTGTTCAGATACACTGCGAATTAAAATACTTAGGTACACGCAGGATATACCCAAGAGGTGCAGAGTCAATTTATATTCACGCAGACTACCACTATGCGTTCTCTTTAATACTACTACATATAGTGGTATTGTGTAAAGTTTATACTATATTTAGTATTCGGTTAAACCTGTAACTCTTGAACCTTGTCTTGCTGGTCCACCGATTGGAGAAAACCTAGATGCTTCCTCTGATTCTAATAATCTTAATTCCTCTGCTTCATCTGGACTTTGGAAAACCATAGCTTCCGTAAACTTCTCTAAGTTAAATACATCTTCCTGTGCAACAGCTTTACCACCTCTCTGTTGTAACTCTTGTATTCGTGGTATCTGATCTGCTGCAAGTGAGAAGAACCTTCTTGCTTGTTGTTGGTTAAGACCAGCTTTCTTTAACTTCTCTGCTGTGGTTAATTCAATATCAAATCCTGCTTTAGCTGCTTCTCCACCAATCTGTGCTGTGGTTATCTTTCCTAAAACTATATCTTCTCCAACAGAAGGATCTAAAGCACCAAGAAAGATTGCTTCATCTGTTAGACCTATACCATAGTTATCATCATAAAAAGTTTTGACTTCTTCTATATTTTCTTGAACACCTTGGAATACAGCACCAACTCTTTGTTGGAACTCTCTTGCTGATACTTCTCCTTCTATTAATCCTGTAAACCTATCAGCTAATAATGATTCAGATGTTGCTCTAGGTATTCCGTATTCAGCTAGAGTTCCTATGTAAGATTCTTTTAATCCCATATAGGTAACTTCATCAAACCTTACTTGTCCTGTCGGTGTTGTATTACCAGGAAAAAGAATTTTATATTCATCTGTCTGCCTTACTTTAGAGATTGCTACATTAGAATCTCCTGTATCTGCCCATTCATCAGCAAAAAGATTAAGCAAATTATCAGGCATATTAGGATAAAGTGATTTAGCTAATTCTAAGTAAGTTGCCATTATTGATTAACTCCTGCTTCTGCTACTGATCCTTGACCTAAAGCCTGTGTCAATGCTTGAGTTGCATCTTGTGTAACTTGTGCGATATTGTTCTCCAATCCCTTTTCTCTTAGTGTAGTTTGTGCAGTTGTGAAATCATTACTTTTAACCATTTCCTGCCACCAACCCTGTGTTTCATCTGCTGTCTGCCCCCAAACAGAAGTAGTTAAGTTTCTCCAAGGTCGTGCAATATCCTCATAAGTTAATTCTGGATTTGTGTATGCACTAAACGCAGCAAGTCTTGATTGTTTAAGTGAATCAACTAATGTATCTTTATAATCTGGATCATCTCTTAATCTACCTGCTATCTCTGCTTTTTCACTATCGGTTAATTTACCAAGTGTTGGTCCTAACCAAGTATTAAATAGTTCCTCTACTTCTCGTTCTCTCTGTGTTGTTCTATCTACTCCTGTTAATGCTGTTGAAGATAGATAGTTTTCTAACTCTGTATCTCTTGTACCTTGTGCATATGGATCTGCAAATAATCCAAGTTGTTCTGTTGTGTATATCTCTGACCATTGTCCTGATACAAATTTATTTGCAATCCAATCTACTAAAGAATCAGGTGCATTAGACACACCAGCAGCTACTAAGCTATTCTGAACTGACAACTGTGCATCAGTAATATTTTGTGTAGCAGTTGCTGGATCTGAATTATAAGTTCTTAACCAATCTCTTTCTGCTTGTGTATGTTCTTTCCACCAAGTAGTTGTCTGCCACTCTGCATCTGTTACTGTCCTACCTTCAACAGCAGCTTCAGCTAACAAAGCAATAGCTTCATTATCAGCTAACCAAGGTGCAACCTGTATCTGTGTTCTTAATGTATCAGTAAAACTAGCGAATGGGTGGTCTATATCAGCAGAGAGTTGATCTGTATTCCCTGCAAGTACAGCAACTGAATCAAAAAAGGCTTTATTAACTTCTGCGTTTAATGTCGCATTTGGTGCATCAGCAGTTAATAAACCAGCTTTCTTTGCATCATTCCCTACTACTTCGTATGCCATATACATTGGCTTACCTGAATAAACTTCTCCACCAGAACCTGGAACTTCATAAGCTAAGTAAAGTTTTCCTTCTACATTCCACAGCCAAGCTCCTTCTGGAACATTATTAAACTCTGTTTGTGCATCTGAAACAATTTGACTTTGTGAATTAGCTGCATTACTTCCAGTATCTGTATCAGTATCTGTACCATCATAAGAGCTTCCATCACTAATAATTATTTCTACATCATCTAATAAACCTTCTGACTTTGCAAAGTTTTTCCATATTGGGTTTTCATTACCTATCGGTTTCCACCCTTCTTCAAGAAGTATATTAAATTCTTCCTCTGAACCTGCACTTCTAAAATATGAATCTCCTAAACCAAATAAAGCATATCTCTTACCATTAAGTTTTATTATGTTTGAACCATCAGTATTCCAATCGTTAGATATTTCAGTAGTTTCTACATCATCATCAGTTACATCATCATCAGTTATATCATCATCAGTTATAATTTTTCCAAAATCATTACCTGTTACTTCTAAAGTCTTTGGATTGAATATGTTTCCTGTTTTATCATCATAACCTTCTAGTTTTCCATCCTTATTTATTCTTAAAAGGAAACCTTCCTGTTTCCCTTCTGGGATAATCTTTACTTCTTTCTCTTTAGTGTCTTGTAGATACCTTATAATATCTTGAGGTCTTTCAGTTAAATACTCCGTAATAGAGATTTCTTTTTCTTCTTCTTCAATATCAAACCCAGCCAATAATCCAGGTGCATCCCAAGATTCCATTGGACCAAATTTCTTTTCTAATTCTTCTTTAGCTTTTTGTTTATTTTCTTTTTCTTCTTCTATTTTTGTATATATATCTTCAACAGTTCCAACTTCTTTTTCTTCTATTTTTAATTCTTCGTATGCTTCTTCTGGTATCCCCCATTTAATGGTTCTTCCTTTTCCATATCCAGGTACAGGGATCATTTCTTGTGCTTTTGCTATATTTTCTTCTAAATTAGCAAATGCTTCTTCCTCGCCTGGAGTAGGTTCAGGCAATACGATTCTACCTTCTTTTATATCCTGCTTTAGTTGGCTAATAACAACATCAATAGATTTTCCTTCAAGGTACTTATTCCATAGTTTCTCTAATCCATTATCTATATATATTTGTTTAATTAAATCCATTATCTACCTACACTCGGTCTTTCCCCACCAGCATTATAAAATCTTAACTCCAGATCCACCACCAGCAGATTTCTTAGGTCTTTTTTTCTTAAACATCTTTTCTTCTTGTACTCCAGGTTGTATTTTTTGTGTCGTTTCCATTGTATCAGTCTTTTCAGGTGTTGTTGGAACATATCCAAATCCAGTAACAGTACCTGTTTCTCCTACTCCTTTAACAACATCTCCTACTTTCTTTATCAATATATCAGTAGGCATAACCTTTTCTCCTGTTTCTAATACTGTATTCATAAATTCATAATCTAAATCATATTGTTCTAAAGGAACTGGTGGAATGTTATAAGTTGCTGTCATATTGTTAAACATATTTGTTGCAGTACGACTAAATATTTTTGCTGCTTCATCAAAATCTTTATAAGCAATAGATAACATCATCAACCCCATTACCCCAAATTCCCATACATCTACTGCATCTAAAAGACCACCAGGAGTTACTAGGTTTCTATATCTCTTTGTTACCATATTTTTCCATTTATCTTTTACTACCTGTTCTATTGGAAGATTATCAATTAATTGGGTATTTTGAAATGCTATCTCATCAATAGCTGCTGCACCTGGACCTTGACTTAAACCTGATTGTGTTATAGATGTAGGTGTGTCTGGTATTAATTCATCTACTGCTTTTTCAAATTCTTTAATAGATAACATTTCAATTCCTTCTCTTTCTTGGTACTTAATCCAATTAAGTGAATCTGGTGGTCCAGTTATTCCTGTGTTCTTATTTGTATAGTCGGCTATTCTTTTAGCTGCTTCATCTGCATCATCTGTTGATAGTGCATTATATAATTCCAAATCTCTTTTCGGTCTATTCTCTGGGAATAGTTCATCGCCTGTATCAGGATCTATTGAGTAAAAACTTCCACTACTTTCAGATAACATATCAACAATACCATCTGTAAAAAACTCATTTCTTTTTCCATCTTTGAATATTTCAGCAGGAGTTAATATTTTATCACTAGGTATATATTTAGATATACGACCTGCATCATTTGGGTGTATTCCCTTGGATTCTAGGTCTTGAGCAATTTTAGAAAATTTACTTTTATTCCAATCGGCTTCATCAAGAAAACCTGATGTGCCATAGTAAGATTCTATCTTTAATACTTCTGTTAATATTTCATCTAAAATAGGTTGGTTATAACCTTCTAAAAATAGTTTACCTTCTTTGTTAAATTTTTCTGTAAAACTTATAATGGAATCTTTATATGGGTTTTTAGGTAATTCAGGAACATCTACTCCTTCTGGTGTATAAACTAAAGGGCTATATAATTCATCTGTACTTGTACCCCATTCAGCATTTGAACTTAATGATAATTGTGCAGCTTGTTCCTCTTTTGTCATAGAAGTAAAATTTGGGTTATCCGACCAACCATTGTTTTTGTAGAAATTAAATAAATTTTCTGATTGCTGTTCTGGAGTTGTTTCCAAACCCTTGTAATATGGATTATCTGGTAAAGCAGCAGGTTTTATATATACTTGAGTTTTGTTAGCATCTGCCCAACTCTTTATTATTTCCAATATTTCTGCACCCTTACCTTGACCTTGTGCAGTAGGGTGTATATTTATTGTATCTAGGTATAAACTGCCATCTGTCGCTTCTTCTAAAAAAATACCTGACCTTCTTGACATAGTAGAAGTCTGGTATTCCCACAATACATCACTATATTGGGTTTCTATATATTCTTGTAATTCATCTATTGAAAGATTTGTTAAATTAGGTATGTTATCTTCAGCCATTGTTTACTGAATCTAAGTATTCTTGATATGCCTTTTCAATAGTCTGTGCGTACTGGCTAACTTGATCTACTACTTGTGGTGGTGCTTGTTGTTCAAAGTCTAAACCTACCCTTGGTCTTTCCCCACCAGCATTTGCTCTAGTCATAGCATCAAGTATATTTGCTGCGTGTTGCTTTACATCATCTGGTGGTACTCCAAACTGTCCTACTATGCCAGGACTTCTACCTTCGTGGGCAGGAATTTTTGGAATACTAAACTCCTCTTGAGGTACTTCAATGTTCATCATTTCATCTGATAACAATTTATCCATTTCATTTATGTATTGAGATATAGATGTTCCTTTGGAATCTTCCACATTCCAATTTATTGTTCCTGTATCTTTTAGTCTTTGAGCTACTCCATCTCCTGCAAACCAAGCAATAGAAACCAAATCCCAAGAACCAAACCTATCAAAATATTTCTGAACCATATACTTAGCAACAGCATCTTGTGCTTTAGGATCATTTATATCTGCACCCTCTAGCCCTGCCATTTTTGTCCAAGCTGTCTGGGTATCTGTTCCATACCAATTAATATCTAATATTCCATATCCACCTAGTGCCTGAACTTTTATTGGTTTACCTGTTACAATATCTGGTATGGTACTTGGCTTATGAACAGCATAATAGTTCCCTGTACTCTCCTTTTGCAATAGAGCTTTCAAATACAAATCTATTATCGCTGGATCTGTATTCATATCGTATGCTGGTGTATTCTCTGCCATAGTATTACCTTGGAGCAGAGATGATGCTATTAAGCATAAGATTATTACTTGTTTGTATATCAGCATTTCTCCCTAACCTTTCCTGTTCTGTTTTTGTTATTCTATCAAATACATCTAATAAAGCTGCACTAGGATCTATATCTGTTTCTTCCCTTATTTCAGGTTCTTGTATGTGGTTTCCGTAATTTGCTAACATCTCTGGAGTAACAGTTTCCTGTACTGGCTTACTAAATTCTAGATCTTGTTGGTATGCACTTAATGATTCATTTAGATAAGTTTCAGCTAATAGCTTTAATTCATAGGCTTGTGGCTTTCTACCTAAATCTCTTTCAAAGAGATTGTTAATACTATTAGATACAGTTTTATAATCAGGTGGAAGATATGGTTGCATAGTAGATTCTAATGGTACAGGGTTATCTATAAACAACTGTAATGAATTTCTCCATCCGTTTTCTTTTTTACCTAAACCAGATATATTTGCTTGTTGCATAAGTAAAGACATAGCAGCACCATCTGATCTAGCATCCCATACACCAGGTCTGAATGGTCTGCCTACCTTAGAACCTAACAACCCTGCATTAACTAAACCTGCTTGAATATCTCTAATCTCACTAGGCATAAAATTAACAAAAATATTTTGGTCGCCCTCTATGTAAAAGTTTTCTCCAACATTTCCTATTGTTGTTGCTTCTCCTTCATACATAATAGGTTGTGTAGCATCAACTCCAATGTAATCTATTGGTTGCTGTCCGAGTAAAGATTGAGCAAGTATTTCATTGAAGTTCAATCCTGGCTCTACATCATCTTGTTGCGACCAAATAGCTATATAATCTCCCCAACCAAAGTTATTAGCTGTAAATATAGCATCTTGCAAATCATCTGCTTTATGTAATTCAGCAATCTGTTCATCACTAACAGTTAATCTATTCTCCCCTGGAATACCTTGAGAAACGATAGATATAATTTGTTTTATAAAATCTTCTTTTTCCATTATATGTTCTCTCCTAATTGTAACAAGAAATCATCTTCATATTCAGGTTCTAGCTCTCTTGCTAGTAATTGGTCAAATAATGGTCCGAACTTAGGATTTTCTTGTACCAACTTGAAGGCTTCATTTCTTAATGCACCTCTTAATGCTACATACTTACTTGATGTTTTCCATACAGTTTCAGATAAACCTGCTGTAACAAAACCATCTATAATTTGTTGTCTTAATGCAAAGTATTTCTGTGCTGATATAACAACAGAATTATTTTGAAGTGATGGATCTTGTATCATCTTTTCTAATTGATCTATCTGCATACCTATTGAAGGTTGTGTTGGAGAGCCAACTACACCTGGTTGTCCATAACCCCAATACCTCTGTTCTAATTCTTTCTTTTTAGCATTTCTAAGATTTCTAGCTGCTTCACTATTGTTACCTACAATACCTATCTCCTGTTCATAAGTTCTTAATGCAATAGCACCAAGTAACTTATTCTTAGCAACAGCCCATTGTTCAGGTGTTCTATATTCTCTTGCATTTTCAAACAAAGATTTCTTATAAGAATCAAATGAAAACTCTGCATAGGATGGTGGTGGTTCTAAGTACCAAGCAACCAATGGGTACTGGTCATATAACTCTTTATTCTCTTTCATCCAATCTGCACCCTCTACTGTTGTAGGGTATTTTTCTAGTGTTACAGTTTTTGCAACTGTTAGGGGAAGTGGATTAAGTCCGTATGTTTCAACGAATCTCTGGGTTGCTACTGCATCATCATAGTTACTAGATTCTTTTATTTTTCTATATTCATCAGCTAATGTTTCTATAAAGAATATATTTGCGTTCTTATCTGTAATTTGGAATATAGGAGATGTTGCACCTGCTGGTCCAATAAACTGTGTTATCCCTCTAATGAGAAATATCTGTTTTGAATTTTCTAATGCTTTATCTAAACCTTCTTTCATTCCTTCCTCTGTACTATCATCAATCTGTCCTGAATAAAGTAATGCTTTATAAACATCCATAACTGTATTTCCATAAACACCTTGTGAGTTTTCTCCTGCATTAAAGATAACTTGGTCAAACTTATCTAACCACGCAGGTTTGAAACCTAATGCTTTAATAATATCTGATTTATCTTTCATATTCGGTGGTGGGAAATCTCCAAAAACAAATCTTGTTATAAAACTTTCTTCAGGAAAATTATTAAACATAAGTGCAGCAGGTATTCTTACAACAGGACCGAAACCTGGTAACAATGATGCAGCGATATTAACACTCTGTGCATACACAGGCATATTAACTCTTACATCTGTTCCTGGTGCTGCATCTCTAAACATCCAATCTTGAACTATCCCTGTTCCTGGATAGTTGAAGACTACTTGCTTATTAATTGGGTTTTCATAAAAGAAACCAGATCCCTCTGGACCAAGAGCATCATTATCCTGTGATGCACCATCCCAAACTGTCTGACTTCTTGCAATAACATTTGGGTTCTGTTTAAGTATTTTTGCCCAAGTTGTTAGAACCTCTTGGTAAGCATTACCGAATGGGAAAGCCCACCTAGTTACTTCCCAAAACCTTCTTGTTTCTGTTATATCGTAAAGTAAATCTTTTACTGTATTTACTGCTTTGCCCTTAGCCATAGCTTCTATTAACTGTGCATCATCAATTAAATCTTCCCCCTCTTTAATAGGATATTTTTTATCTAGCTTATCTATTCTGTTAATAGTTTTTTTATCTAACTTATTATCAACAGCACCTTTCCTTATCTTATCCCTAACTTTCCTAGATGAAATAGGAATTAAGTCTATTGCTGTATTCCAATAAGTAGATTTATAAACAGGAATACGAGATGCTTCATTAGTTGGTATAGTCATAAACCATTTGAATAGATTTTCTACTTGTCTATCTAAAAATGCTTTGTTTGTAGTAAGAGGATCAACAATATAATCAACTTCATCTGGTAACAATTCCCCAAAGTTATCAATGTATTCATCTGTTCCTTTTTTAGTATTGACTTCCATTTCTTTTTGTATTCTTTTGTTACTCTTTCTATCAAGTTTATTATCATTAAATAACTTTATATCTGCATCTGACAAACCACCCTTAGATATTTTATCTATATTGATAGTTTCTCCTTTAGCATTTTTGAAAGCACCTGTTTCTATAAGCTCCAATAAATCTCTACTCATAGAGGAAGCTTTACCATCTTTAGTAAAGTTTCTTCTCATTTCTTTTACTATTTCAGCTAAATAGTCATCAACAACTTTTATATATTCAGTTCGTGTTATACCTTTCCCAGATAAGAGTGAAAGAGGATTAGCACTACTGGATTGATCTAATGCTTTGACAGCAGCGAAAATTTGTGATTGTTCATCTTTAAGTCCTAATCTGATTTCTTTATTCAACTTCTTGTATGCTGCTTTTTTAGGTCCTTCTTTCCCTAACTCAATAGCAGCAATTCTTTTTGCTATAACACTATTCATCCAATTATTTAGAGTGGACCATTGTCCATCTTTCCAATCGCTTAACTCTGCTTTTATATATTTTTTAGCTTGTCTTTTTGTTAATTCGTTAGGTACAGCTTTTCTTCTTAATGCTTTTAATGTTCTAGTATCTCCTGATTCTGCTTCAGCTATACCCATTTTCCATTTAGTAGATCCAGTAAAACCTGTTTTAGCATAACTAGGTCGCCTACCCAATCTAGTTCCTGCAAAAGTATCATCTGATAAACGAGCTAACAAACCCATAGGGTGGTCTAGTGTTCCTAATGCTCCATTAGCTATTGCTCGTATTTGTTCTTCTGCTATAACTCTTACTGTCCAAGCTGGTCTTAATAGTGCTAAAGGTTTGAATAAAGAACTAACATAGAAGTCCAGTACATTCCCCATAGGACCTTCTCCAATAATATTCAATGCTTGTAGATACTTACCCTTCATACTCCTATCTAGCTTATTAACTAACTTAATAGTTTCGGATGGCTTTGGTAAAAATAATTCCTGTGTCAATGTTGTTTCTAATAGAGGTTGTTTACTGATTTCATCAAACGCATCATCTATTTGTTCATCTGTTAAACCTAGTGTTCTATTTTCTCTTTTTTTCATTAGCTGTTTCCATCTTTTCTCTACTGCTGGACTTAATCTTTTTAATCTTGAATAATCAGCTTTATTTTTAGAAACATCATCTGCATTACCTTTTATAACTTTCTTAAAAACTGTAAAAGTATCCTCTATAAATTGAGCATCAGCTTTACTTAATTCTTTACCTTTTGATTTTTCCAATCCTTCTTTATAAATAACTTTGAAAGAATCAAAATCATCTGCAACTCTAGTAGCAATAATACTCCCTCTTAATAAAGGATTGCTTACATCAAGTTTGTTTAGCTCTGTCATCAAATCCAATACTCTTTTGTTAGCATCAATAAGCTGGTCATTAGGATCTAATGTCCTTAGAAATTTTGAGTATTCAACTATAAGATTATCTGCGTTAGTTGCTGTTAAGTTTGAACCATAGTTAGGACCGAAATAAGTTCTTAAAGAATTTCTCCATATACTTTGCTTTTGTAATGTAGGTACAGTACCTTCAGTAGCAACTGTTAATATTCTTGGAGATATAATTTTTTTTACAGCATCAATTTTCTCTGCATTACTTTTTAAGTTTTTAGAATCAAGTTTTGATAAATCATCTATAAATTTTGTAAATTCATCACTAATAGCTTTGTTTTCGGTAACATACCTATTAACTAATTTGAAATTTGATTTAGTTAATATATCTACTGGTTTATCTCTGTTATTAAATAAAAATAACCATATCTCATCTCCTGCTTTTGAATCTATAAACTCTTGAGCTGATCTCCTGCTAAATGTTTTTCTTACCCAACCATTCTTAAATAATCCTAAAGTATCCATACCTGCATCTGTTAGGGTAAGCATCTTTGAACCAGCTCTCGCTGTCTTAACAGCCTTACCTGCCCAAAAGGTAGGATCTAAAAAGTTAAGTCCTAGGTCTATTATCCCTGTATAGAAGTCGTATGCTTTATCCTCTGGACCTACAATAAATTCAAATGGTTTGAAGAAAACTCTACCAGGAGTTGCGTGTGGGGATTTACCTCTTGCTATTAAAGCTGCTGCTCTCTCTCCATCAAACTGAACATTCTTTTCAGCTTCAAATATTTTATCAAATATATTAACACCTAACTGTGCAGCAGCTATCTCCCTAGCTTTTATAGGATCAGCACCAGAATCAATAAGTTCTTTATATATCTCTGTTTTCTCTGGGTTAGTAGATTGAAACAAAGCTGTACCTAAATCTATCTTTTGTCCTGATTCTGATGCTTCTCTCCAATATGTAAATGGATCTATTCCTGCTTTCTCCCAAGCATTTTCAAATTCCATTCCTTGTGAAACTAATTCTGCTGTTCTAAAAGGTCTAGCTATAACATCCTCGTATAAAGCTCGTACACCCATAAATGTTCCTTTAAGACCTAGTTCAAATAAACCACCTGTATCAGGATTAACATTAAATTGATTAAATATTGCTTTCTTAACTTTTCCATAACTTGCTTCTTTAGCTTTACCAAAAAATTCAGAAAGCAAATCTATCATTCCCATATCTACATTTTTCTCTGCTGCATTAACCATTACACTAGGTGGAATAGAGGAACTCATCTGATTTATAATGCTTAACTGTCTAGCTTGTTCAGGTGTAACAGATGTTATATTTTGAGGTTGTCTTTTTACATTTAGTAAATCTAATTCAATATCTTCTGAAAATAGCTCTGCCATTATATATACTCAAGTAAACTGTCATCTCCAGTTTCTAACCAGCTTTGGAATATAAATTCTTTAACCCTTTCTGCTCCCATAGTCTGTTCTTCTGGAGAAGGATTAACTCCTGCACCAAATGGCAATCCTGCTGTAACAGGTTCACTTTGAAATTCTGTTTCCCCAAATACATCTATGTTCGGTACAGGTCTTGAAGGAGCTTGAACATTTGGAGTACTAGCTTTAGGAAGTGGTGCTATCTTTTGTTGTTCTGTTAATTTATCTTGCTCTCCATAAGTAACACCAGGTATTTGTCTAACTGCCTGTGTGTTCTGTCTATTAGGTGGAGCATACATAACATTAGCATTCCTATTTGTTATTTTTTTATTACTAGAAGATCTGGTCGCCATAATCTCCCTCATCAAATTCTATAATTGGGGTTATTATCATATAACCTATTGGTAGAAACTGTTGTGGCATTTTCTCCATAATAGCTCTCCTCTTAAAGTAATCTTCAAGGAGAATATCATCTCCTATCTCATCAACATCAATGAGGTTTTCATCAATCATTTCTGAAAATATTTTATCTGATTCGTTCATTGTTCTGTCATTCCTGCCAACATCTGTGCAATTCCTGGTGGTGGTCCTTGAGGAGCTGGACCTGCTTGTTCCCCAACAAATGATATTTCTTCCTCTGTCATCTGTGGTTCTTGTGGTGTAAAGAATTTATCTAAAATGTTCTCTACATCTCCTGGGTTTTTTCTTATCTCAACAATAGCTAATGTTGCTCTCTGGTCGCCCTGCTGCGATAGTGCAAGTAAAGTATCGAACAATACCTTATCTGCTTTCTCTCTAGTTATTCGTTCATTAACTCTAACTATGTTATCTAACCCATCAAGGTTCTCCTGTAAAGTCTGTGTATCAATAATACCTGCTTGAAGTAATTGCAACCCTGTAACTATCTTCTGTGGTTCATCATAACCAGCCATAGCTCCATACACTCTGCGTGTCTTATAATTAAATCCTATATCTTTCTCTGGATCATATTTCTCTGCATAGAACTTGTTATCCATATATCCTGATAATGG
>CEUZ01170951.1_pt1 | contig 12647 bp, 7 predicted proteins | sample 361511 | NCBI WGS metagenome assembly CEUZ01 (sample SAMEA2622822, study PRJEB7988) | marine metagenome | biome: marine biome (ENVO:00000447); feature: surface water layer (ENVO:00002042); material: "saline water (ENVO:00002010), including plankton (ENVO:xxxxxxxx)" | depth 5 m
CCAGTTCCCGATAGTGGGATTCCAAATACTGAAACCATTGGACTCACTTTAGGGAACGGCTTACCAGCGCTCGAAATCATCGTCATTACAAGTAAAACACCTCCCTCTGCTACTGCTCTTCGCAATGCATGGAAAGAACGTCAGGGGGGACGACCAGCACCTGTCTTACTAGTAGTCGTTTACGAAGATAAAGCAAGTGTATGCGGTCCATCGGGTGATAACCCACCAGTCATTTCCAACATTAACTCCAGTCAACTTGAACGGGTATGTTCTACCGCACTGGAAGAACCTGAACGCCACTCAGCAATGCGGTTTCTCCGACCCGCTTTGGAAGCACTTGAATCCCCTATGGCTGGTCTTCGAAATGAAGGATTGCTGGCATCAAATGAACTGGCCGTATGGCTGCGAGAAAGGAAAGACCTTAATGATGCCCGAAGCAGAAGTCATCAGATCCTAGCCTCCCGTGACACGAGCCATAACCTCATGTCGGCGCTGGGATTTGAAGTTCAGCAACTTCCTGGTCCTGCTGCCATTCTGATTTCAGAATCTAGAAACCTAGCCTTGGCGATATTCCTCGATCGCAATGAATCACCAGATACAGCTAATCAGCGGTTTGACAGTCGATCCCCCATAACATACGCACTTACCGAGGCTGATCAGAAAAACCTTCCCTATATTATCGTTAGCCACGGCCCCGCACTTCGTATTTATCCAACAAACCCAGGGACTGGAGTGGGGCGCCGAGGCCGAACTGAAACGTTCTTAGAATTGCACCTCGATACCATCAGTGAAGACCACCTGCCTCTCCTTTGGTATCTGTTCTCATCTGAAGCATTGGGGGATAATGGAACCTTCAAACAATTGCTAGAGCGCTCCAAACGTTTCGCAACAAGCCTTGGGGAACGACTACGAGAGCGTGTCTACCAGCAGGTCGTACCATCTTTGGCAACTGCAATACTCAACGCACAGAGTTTGGGTGTTCCAACGCAGCAAGACTTAGATCAAACCCATCGTGCTACGCTGACGCTCCTTTTCAGAATTCTATTTGTCGCCTATGGGGAAGATAAAGACCTGCTGCCATATAAAACGAACGAACTTTATAGAGCACACTCTCTGAAACAAAAAGCGCAACAACTGATAACGCTCCGTGAACAAGGGAATCCATTCGATGAACATTCCTATTCTCACTGGGATGAAACCGTACGGCTCTTTGAAGCAGTCAACAAGGGTAGCACGGAACTAACTGTTCCTGCATACAACGGTGGGCTTTTTTCCGATGATCCTGCGATCTCTGAAACTGGAGCACTCCTATCAACAATACGGCTCACAAGCAATGAATTCGGACCTGCTTTATCCTACATCCTTATTGATGACGGACCTGAAGGGGTAGGCGCTGTGGACTTTCGCTCGCTCGGCGTACGAGAGTTTGGGACCATCTATGAAGGTCTTCTGGAAAGCGAACTGTCTCTTGCCGACCAAAATCTCATTATTGATAAGAACGGAAATTATGGGCCGGCAGGTGATCGCACTCCCGAAATCCTGACAGGAGAGGTCTATATCCATAACAAATCTGGTGCACGCAAATCCTCTGGTTCGTACTTCACGAAAGCCTTTGCCGTTGATCATCTTCTTGATCACTCCCTAGAACCAGCATTGACGGAGCACACTACTAGACTCGGAGAAATGGAAGATGTTGAAGCAGGAAAAGCCTTCTTCGATTTCCGTGTTGCAGATATCGCCATGGGATCTGGACATTTTCTCGTAGCAGCAGTCGACAGAATTGAACGCCGGCTCCAGCAATATCTTGCAGAGCGACCGCTGCCGGCAGTGATTGATGAGCTCACCCGCCTCCGGCAAAGTGCGGTCAATGCCCTCGGTGTTCTTGCCGATGGGGTAGAAATAGAAGACACGACGCTCTTGAGACGGCAGATAGCAAGAAGATGTATTTACGGAGTCGACCTGAATCCTACTGCTGTTGAGCTTGCTCGAGTTTCCCTATGGATACACACGTTCGTACCAGGATTGCCACTTTCTATGCTTGACCACCATCTGGTACAGGGCAATTCCCTTGTCGGGATAGGGACGATGGAGGAAGCACAAGAGCTAGTGTCTAAAGCAACAGGAGGCCCTCTCTTTAACGTCTTCGTTGAGAAGATAGTTCGCAGTGCAGCCCAAAGCATGGCCAAGGTTGGAAACTTGGCAGATGCCGATGCTGCAGAGATTCATGCAGCACGAGGAGCTTTACGAGAGGCTCGTCTGGGAATAGACCCACTTAAAGCCATGTTTGACATCCTCACAGCTTCTCGTTTGGACGCTAATATCGCAAGAGAAGTCAGCTCGAATGTCTTTGGTTGGCAGGATAAGCCAGAGGAAATACTAGGCTCAAATTTGTACCGCAGCGCAATTGAAGTCATGGTTGGGATTGAGCCCTTCCATTTCCCAGTGACATTTCCTGATGTATTTGCCAGATCACGGGTAGGGTTCGATGTGATTCTGGGGAATCCACCATGGGAGGAAGCCACTATAGAGGAACTGGGATTTTGGGCACGGCATTTTCCAGGCCTCAAAGGTATACCCCAGAGGGAACGTGAAGCAAGGATTCCAGTGCTTCGTTATGAACGTAAGGACTTAGCTCGCCTATTAGAGGCAGAGGTTCAAGAAAACCTCATTTTAAGAAAGGCATTAACGACGGGCCCATTCCCTGGTATGGGAACAGGAGACCCTGACTTGTATAAAGCCTTCTGCTGGCGGTTCTGGTACCTTCTCCATCATAGTGGAGGGCACCTGGGTGTGGTTCTACCCAGGTCTGTATGGAGCGTGCTGGGCTCAGAGGACTTTCGAAAAGCGGTATTGACTCAGGGAGAGATTGAAGACCTCACCTTCCTGCTTAACACTCGCAACTGGGTGTTTGATATGGAGCCCCGCTACACAATAGCGCTCACGAGCTTGGCCAAGCGACCACCAAACGAAAGGTCTGTCGTCGCAACCCGTGGGCCTTACCCGACACTAATGGCGTTCAACGAAGGCATAAAGGAGCCTCCTTCTGACCTGACATCTGAGGAGATTCTTAGCTGGACGGACACAGCAGCTGTTCCTCTCCTTACCTCTAAAGGGGCAAAGGAGACGGGTGAGGCGTTCCGTCGAATTCGGCTTCACCCAAGTCTAGGCGACACAAGAGCGGCTGATTGGCGTGTCAGGCCATATGGAGAATTACACGCCACTAATGACAAGAACCTCATGAGATTTACCACAGAAGCTCCTCAAGGACTTTGGCCAGTTTTCAAGGGGGCGTCATTTGGCATATGGAGTCCCGACAACGGGCCGAACAGCTACTATGCCTGGAGTGACCCTGAAACTCTGCGGTTCCACTTGTACGAAAAGAGACTCAAGGCAGCTAAAGGTAAGGACTCTCCATTCAGTGAATTCCCAGATGCCTGGCTGCAAGACAGAAGCACTTTGCCATGCTTGAAGCCTCGTATTGCGTTTCGGGATATAGCTAGGGCCACCGATACAAGAACAGTAATACCTTCCTTGCTGCCACCAAACGTTTTTTTGACCAACAAGGCCCCATACTGCTTGCGTCCTTTGGGCACTGAGCAAGACGAAGCTTTCTTGTTGGGCGTTCTCTCTTCAATCCCACTAGATTGGTATGCTCGCAGGATTGTAGAGCTTAGCTTGAATTTCTTTGTTTTCAACGGGCTTCCCATACCACGCCCCAACAGAAACCATTCTCTCTGGCAGCGTGTTGTGTCCTTGTCTGGACGACTAGCCTCACCAGACGAACGGTTTGCTGAGTGGGCTAAAGCGGTGGGAGTCCAATATGGGCCTCTTGAGCCAGACGTAAAAGAGGACATAATTCACGAACTGGATGCAGCGGTGGCTCACCTGTACGGGCTCTCTGAGCACCAGCTACAGCACGTCTTTGAGACCTTTCACGTCGGCTGGGACTATGAAGAAAGGCTTGAAGCAACCCTAAGGCATTATCGCCGATTGGAGCACTCCATATGACCAGCAACAATCGGCCTGAGTTCGTCGACAATCAAGACGGCAACACCTTAGCTGACGCCCTCAAGACACACCTAGATTGGGCTAAGGGAGCCTTGACTGCCCCTCTCGAATTATCTGTCGCCACAGGCTATTTCAATGCTGAGGGGTACTTTCTTATAGCTGACCAACTTGAGCAACTCTCAGGCATACGTTTGATGTTGGGGGCAGAGCCGTTACCCGGCCACCTTAAACCGGTACGAACCCCTGGTGATCTCCACGGAGAGCGATTCAATATCAAAGCTGTTGAGGAAGCCTTGCAGGCATTTTCTCAAGGGCTCGCATATGACAGGGATTTGCTCAGTTTTACTGCAGAGATTGATGAGAAACTCCAGAAATTCATCGATTTCCTCGGTACAGACCGCATAGAAGTACGCCGATATGAACAGGGCTTCTTACACGGGAAAGCATTTGTGTTTGGCACGGACGAAGGATTCATCGCTGGGTCATCGAACTTCACTGCAGCAGGACTCACTGCCAATATGGAGCTCAATATAGGACGTTACGATCCCACTCCAGTAAAACAGGTAAAGGAATGGTTCGACAATCTCTGGGAGCGGTCCACCCTGTTTGACTTGGCTTCTGTTTACAACGTGAGATTCCAGGACTACGATCCGTACCTCATTTACCTGCGCGTCCTATGGGAGCTCTATGGAGACGAACTGACAAAGGAAGAAGAACCGAGTGGTAGGATACCTCTTACACGCTTTCAGGATGATGGAATCAATCGAGCCAAAAACATCCTCTCAAAATACAATGGTGTACTCATCGCGGATGGTGTAGGACTAGGCAAGACGTTCATCGGGGGAGAGCTGATACGAGAAGCGCAGCAAGACAGGCGCCAAAGAGCACTTTTGATTTCTCCTGCCTCCCTTAGAGACGGAACCTGGCAACGGTTCAGCGATATACAAAAGCTGTATATGGAAAACATTTCGTACGACCAGTTCTCCTCGCACATGGAATACGTAGAAACAGAGGGCGCTTCAGGAGCAAGGCACCTAGGGGCAAACATCGATGATTATTCCCTTGTGGTTATCGACGAGGCACAAGCCTACAGAAACCCCGACATTGAACGAGCACGAGTCCTGCGAAAACTTCTTCAAGGCACCCCACCTAAGCAATTAGTTCTCATGAGTGCAACCCCGGTAAACAACTCGCTTTGGGATCTCTACTATCTTTTGAGCTACTTCATAAAACAAGATGCTGCATTCGCTGATAAAGGCATCGTGTCGTTACGACAACGTTTCCAGCAGAGCAACAAGGAAGACCCAGGCCAGCTGAGACCAGATTCTCTCTTTGATATCCTAGATGAAGTGACCGTACGGCGTACGCGGAATTTTATCAAACGCTGGTACCCGAACGATACGATTCTAGGGCCAGGTGGTGTACGAACAACCATTAAATTCCCAAGGCCTCACCTTACCAGGATCGATTATGATCTTGAATCATTTCTTCCCGGTTTATTGAATGACTTCGAAGAGAAAGTTATGCCAGAACACGGGATGTCAGAACTCACCCTTGCACGCTATGCACCCGATGATTATCGCCTCAACAGCACCCTAGGCCCTGAACCCGCCCTCATCGGCCTTCTTCGCTCAGGGCTTTTGAAGCGACTTGAATCATCCCCTTATGCTTTCGCAAATACCCTTCGCAAAATGATACGGGATCATGAAACCTTCCTTGAAGGGCTTGATGATGGACTAGTCCTCAACACTGAAGAAATCCATGAGTTGCAGGAAACTGACACTGACGAGAGCCTAGACATTTTGACGAGATCTGCTGAAGAGGCATCTGCAGCTGACTACGACACCCCAAGACTCAAGGCCGCGGTACAGCACGATATTGAAATTCTTTCAGGATTCTTTGAGCAGGTTGAACCGATAAAACAAGAAGACGATGCGAAACTTGATGCGCTAATGAGCGCAATCAAGAGCATCCTCATAAAGGCCCGTGATGAAGGGCTCGAAGAAACAGACTTTCGGAATAAACGAAAAATACTCTTGTTCTCCTACTACGCGGACACAGTGGAATGGATCGCAGAGCACGTCAGAAAGCTTATAGAAGCCGATGAGGACCTTGCACCTTACAAAGGAAGAGTAAGCCACCTCACTGGGGATCAAAGGAAATCTAGCCATTCCATGGAGCAAGCGGTCTTTGGGTTTGCCCCTGAATCGACTGAAGCGCCCGCAGACAGTGCACATGATCGCTTTGATATTCTCATAACGACAGATGTTCTTGCTGAAGGGCAAAACCTGCAGCAATGCCGCAACATCATCAATTATGATTTGCCATGGAACCCAATGAGATTGGTTCAGCGTCATGGCCGTATCGATCGCATTGGTAGCCCTCACGATGACGTCTATATCGGATGTGCATTCCCTGACCAACAACTTGAACGACTCCTGACTCTTGAATTGAGAGTACGCCGCAAACTCGCCCAAGCCGCAGCTACCATTGGGGTTGAATCTGAAGTGGTCCCTGAAGGAGTGGTTCGGGACGTGATATTTACCGACAATGCTAAGGAAATCGAGGCACTCCGACGAGGGGAAACAGACCTGTTTGAAAATGCTGGAGAAGACCCGTATGCCCATTCAGGGGAAGAGTATCGGCAGATACTCCGCAAAGGGCTCGAGACAAGAAGGGCTCTGATACGTGACCTTCCCTGGGCTGCTGGCTCTGGATTCATCAAGGGTATGCAGGACGGTCACTTCTTCTGCTGCCGAATCGGCGATAGAACCTATCTCAGGTTCGTTCCATCCGATGGTAGCGATATTATCACAGACACTCTTCAATGCCTGCGACGCATATCCTGTAACGAAGACACCCCAGGAGAAATTACCGATGATCTACGCTTAGGTGTCTATGATGCCTGGGAACAAGCACGGGACAGTGTCTTTGACGCGTGGCAAGTTCTAACAGACCCAGCGAATCTCCAGCCTAAAATCAGACCACTGTTCCACCAACTGGCTGAACACCTAGGGCAATATCCTCCTTCCAATGTGCTGCAGTCCGACATCGATAGAACCATTGATGCGCTCCAGGCTCCTTGGGGAATGAGAATTGAGAATGGTCTTCGTGCCACGTTCAAGACCCCAACGGTTACACCATACGAATTATCAACCCTCATATACGAAAAGGTTACTGAACTGGGGTTGGAACCTTTCATACCCTCTGATCCAGTCCCTCCCATAGAAAAAGAAGAGGTTTCCCTTGTGTGCTGGCTAGCTGTTTCGACAGAGGGGTCCTAAGTTCTTACCTTTTTTTATGGGGGCTACTTTGTTTGTTTGAAAGCCCCCAGCATTCGTCCCACACTACTCTTGCTCATGCCTGTTTCCTGAGCAATCTCCCTGTAGGACTTCCCCTGTACCCTGAGCGTAAACACATGGTGATTCATGTCTGGTGGGACAGTTCCATCTAGCTGTCCCAGATCAGGGATAAACCCTCTCTCAAGGTATTTTATCCTATGATACGAATCTGCGGGAGCCCGAGCTGATTGGAGGGTCCCGTCTCTGCGATACCACGCACACTCCTTAGGGAATATACGTGGTCGAGTTAGACCTATCCTTGCTAGGAGCTGACGTTCGTATTGTATTTCCCTACTACTTTGCATAAATCCTTACTTACTCGGTAAATGCGGGCAACTTACTGGTAAACCCTTTTTATGAAAATTAATCTGGCAGAGGTATGGCCAACCAGAATAAGAAACCTCTAAGCCATACCCCTATTATCATTTCCGTTCTACTATTCTACCCTCATGTAAGAATCACAGAATAGAAATGGAATGGCGCACCTCGTTTGCCATCACCTTCCTTAACAATCGACCCTTCCTGCTCCAGTGCCGTCAGGGCTTGGCCAATAGTTGTGCTAGCTCCTTCAACCCCGTTGAGGATGTCAGAGCGTGTAGTCCCCTCGTCAGCTCCGTCATTAATTAAAGATAAAACCTGGGACTTCACATCAAGAAGCTTCACCTCTCTCGAAGTGCCAATCACATCTACCCGCTCAGTCTCACTATCGAAGTCCAGAAGCGTTTCCTCAATATCACCATACCTTCCAACTGTGAAAAATGAACGGCGATTATCACTGCTGTTACGTCGTACACTGATGAGTTGGTCAACAGTGGCACCTATACCCATGCTACCCAAGATAGAAAACATACCCTCGTATCCAACGGATTTCCTGCCACTTTTATTATCATGGTAGAGCAATACAACAGCGGTACCTTGCTCGTGAGCCATGTACATAAAAGGCTCAAGCCACGTCATAGTTTGCCCATAGTCATTGAACTCGATCCTGCCATTCCGCATGCGCCCAACAGTATCAATAAAAACCGCAGCTGGCTTCTTATTCATCACAATAGCTCTGAGATCCTTATCTCCATCTTTTTGAGGCACAGATCCATTGTGAATTTCTAAGGGAGTGTCTTCCGAAATCCCCAGCTTACGAAAGGCTGCGCGAACCATCTCCCGGGGTTCTTCTATAGCCAGGTAGAGCACTAAGCCTTGCTGCACGTTCCTATCAAGAAATGGCGTGCCCTGGGCAATACTGAGAGCCATATGCCTTGCGAAGGTCGACTTCCCTGCCTTCATGGGTGAGCTGATCATCGTTAGACTCCCAGAAGGCAGAATATCTTCAATCACCCACTGGGTCCGACGCTCGGGTTCATGAAGCCATTCTGAAGGCTTCTCGAATCGAAAGGTTGAAGTAGCTCTGCTCTCGTACTTCCCTACCGACATGCCGATGCTGTTTACCTCGTCCTCAGTTAATGGAGGTGAGCAGTAGGTCGAATTGTGGACTTGCAAGCCAGCAGTAATTGCTAACGCCTCTAGACCAACTGCTCGCAATCTACCCGCAAGTTGCACAAGCGCGTTATGTCGTTGGCCCTTCGGTATCAAGCCATCTACTTTGGTGGATACGGGTTCATCTTGTGGACTGTTGCCTTGAGTTATAAGACTCTCTGGGAAAGGGGCCAAAGGAACCTCTTCGGGAGACAAGCCATCAACCCAACGATATAACCGGCCATCACGTACCGACCCTGCCCCGACCACACATCCCCCCTCGCCTCGAACATCTAAACCAGCGCCAATCGTACCAGCAGAGTTTCGCACCCCATAGTCAGGGTAGCGAAAATAGAGATGATATCCCTCACCTGGTGTTTGAAGCGTAGGCGTTACCGGCCACTCCTCGCCAAAGATGTCTCGCACCGAATCAATCCCACCTGCCCTTGGATCGATATCCAGTACTGCGCTTCCCGACATCTTGCCAGTGACTATCCCATAATTTGCGCCAGGGGTTTCGAACATGGCTTCCACCTGCTCACGATTGGCACGCTGCGTTTGAGCAAGCTTCCACTCTCCTTTTGGCTTCTTAGAATTAGGATGGACCGGGATAAGAGACCACCCGCGGCTTAATGCCAACAATGCTTCTTTTTTTTGCAGGAGTTACTTCACTGACGATACCCATGTTGACCCTCCGTTACAATCATGATCTCGATTTCATAAACAGTCGCAGCCAATCAGTAATCAGATGTGAGTGCAGTATGCTGGCCTTTGAGTTCATGCTCTATGAATGAGCTGAGGTCATCTCTTAGAATCATGCGCCGCCTTCCTAGCCTTACTGACCTGATACGTTTATCCCCAATAAGCTTCCATGCGAACGTGAGGCCGATCCCAAGTTCCCCCGCCATTTCTCTAACAGATAGCAGTATCCTGGTATCAATTTGCTGAGTCTCTTTCATCGGGCAACCCTCCTTGACTTCAAGCGATACTATATGTAGTATCATGTTATAACGATCAGGAGTAACTATAAACGGTCGTTTCGTATCATAATATAGTCAGATCGTATCTTTTTAGGATAAGGAATGATGCAGGCCAAAAAGCCAGGGAGAAAATCTACCGACTCTATCTATCAGGTGATGATCTACGAACTCATAATTGAGTATGGGCTTGAGAAGAAACCGTCCCAAGTAGCACAAATGGTTGAGTTTTGGGCCAAGCAACAACAGCGATACGATTACCCTGCACTCCCCACTGTTAAGAGGATCATCAAGGCTCTTAACGATCACCCTCCGGAAATCGAAAGAATCCTTATCAAACCGTTCTCATACCCTGATGACATGGATTTTCTCGGTTGGGAGCATAACCGCACTGCCCTCGATTGCCTGGCGTTTTATCTATCAGAATGTGAGACCCGCCCTCCAGTTGGATTGGTACGCTGGTTCATCAGAATGTGGGCAGCACGCGAGGCGCATACGGTAGAAATTCTCACTGCAACCACAGAAATCCACCAAGTAGCCCTTTACGCAGAGGCACTGTGGTTTCGTGATCTTGTTGCAGGATTCGGTAAATCTCGCACTGCCAACTCCACCGGAGTCGAACTCCGACTCGCTTTCAAAACATGGCAATCCAACCCTCGATATCCAAGTGCGATTGATACATGGTCAAAAGAAGTCGGCCAACCGCTAGTCGAGATACCCCTGGCCGATTTTTCACTCCTCCACGCCCTGCCACTCTTTAGCAAGCACCTGCCGCAAACAGATCAAATGGCATCCCAAGAAACAATTAATGAAGTAGCAGCATCAATAGAAAAGGAATACAGGGACCTATAGGAACGGGCTAGCAAGTGCGGTAACACTGCTAGCCCTAACACAACCCCCCGATAAGAAAGGAAATGCTATGAGAAGTATACAAGGAAGACGTGCGAATAATGAAGGCTCTATCACCAAGAAAATTGTCAGGGGCAAAATCAAGTGGCGAGCTTCCATCCGGCTCAACATTGATGGCAAACCCACAAGAAAAGAGCGCTACGGGAATACCCGTCAGGAAGTGCACAAAAAGCTTACGGAACTGAAAAGGCAAGCTGAAGCTGGCGAACTCATATCACGAAAACCTGAAACCCTCGACGCATATCTCAAACGATGGGCAACAGATCCAGATCTCCGGCCGAAATCCCGGGTTGCACGGGAAACGAACCGGCAACGGATAGAGCCTATCCTCGGTTCACGGAAGCTTTCAGATATTACCGCACAGAACATAGATAGGCTTTATCAGCATCTGAAAAGTTATCTCTCGCCTGCAAGCGTTCTGCAATGTCATAGGGTTCTAGGTAAGGCCCTCAAAGATGCAGTGACCGAGGGGGTCATCCCACGAAATCCTATGGACCAACTCGTCCGAAAGCCAAATGGAAAGCATATCCGCAAACGGCAAGTTGTTCTGAGCGCTGAGCAAATCAACCATCTATTATCAGTTGGTAACGAATGGCGAGCTCTATGGATATTCCTACTAGGAACAGGGGTCAGAAGCGCCGAGGCTGCAGGGTTGCCATGGAGCAACATCAATATGGATGAAGGAACGATACTCATCAACCAGCAAGTTTATAAACTTGGATCAGAGTTCATTGTTCAATCCCCCAAAACCCAGGCAGGGACTCGTTTACTTCATGCGCCAGAAGCAGTCATAGCGGCTCTCTATTCTCAATATCAAACCCAAAGAAATCGGCAAATTATATTGGGAGATGCCTGGATGAACACTCATGATTTGTGCTTCACGCGGGACAATGGTGCACCACTCGCTGGTTACCATATTTACAGCGCTTTTCAACGTACCCTCAAAACTTCTGGGCTGCCAAGTATTAGGGTGCACGATCTTCGCCATACTTACAGCTCTCACGCCATAAGGCTAGGAATCTCTGCGAATGTACTCAAGGACGCTCTCGGGCACGAGAATATAAGTACAACCCTTGATATCTATTCCCACATATTCAAGTCACAACAGGAGGAATTAGCTACTACCATGAATGGGATATTGTCAAAAACATGAACCCATTAAAGCTATACGGATCTCAGAACGGACAATACGTGCTCTCTATACTTTTCTTTGCTTATATAGTGAGCGTAATGAGTAACCCTTACAGTGTTATATATCGACCCAAGGTTCTTATCTAGGATTTCATATGCATCATTACCGAATGCAATGATAGTTGGATTCGACGAACCCAGATCGCTAATCTCTTCTTGAAAAGTCCCTATATTCCGGTCAACTAATGCCTTGTCACTCTTTAGGAGTCTCTTGACCTTTGACGAATCTTTTTCGGGAAGGTCCTTTATAATATCTGTCATATAAGCTCCCCACCCGACAGAGCCTTTCAAGGCGTAACGAATTTTGAAATCCATTGCCTTGCTGCTAGAGTCATGGAAATTTGCGAAGGGGTCGATGTTCTCCAAATCTTGTGACACCCCTCCCCGAGACAGGTTGAGCCCAACTAGAATCAATTCCGGATTCAAGTCTTCAAAGAGTTTCGGATTGATCTTCTCATCGAAAACACCCAAATCACCAACGTTGTCCTTTGGTCTTGCTCCGGATTCACCCCAGATAGCCCAACTTGAATGTTGTCCATGCTTCTCTCGTATCAAGGAAAATATCTCTGGTCTTAACATGAGCCTGAATATCTCCACTAAATAGCGGTTACCACCATAATCATGCTAATGGTGGTACGAATGGTGGTACAGAGTATACCCAAAAGCCGCAATTACGAAAAATCAAAGGTGGTTCGTTCCTAGAAAGTGGCGCGCCCGGAGGGATTCGAACCCCCGACCCTCGGTTCCGAAG
>CEUZ01003715.1_pt1 | contig 12638 bp, 13 predicted proteins | sample 361511 | NCBI WGS metagenome assembly CEUZ01 (sample SAMEA2622822, study PRJEB7988) | marine metagenome | biome: marine biome (ENVO:00000447); feature: surface water layer (ENVO:00002042); material: "saline water (ENVO:00002010), including plankton (ENVO:xxxxxxxx)" | depth 5 m
TTTACTTGGGAAACGACTTTGAAACGTTCTTTATGGGTAACTAGAAGAGAAATAATTCAGATGGGCATTGAAGCATTTGATAAATACAGATAATAATGAAATACCTTAAATTAATAGCAATAATTATAACAATATCAATATATACCAATATATTTATATCATGTGAAAAGCCAATAGATCACCCTAATATAATTTATATTTTAGCGGATGATCTTGGATATGGAGAACTTGGAGTTTATGGGCAAAAAATTATTGAAACGCCCAACATCGATGCCTTGGCCAAGAATGGTATGATGTTTACAAACCACTATTCCGGATCACCTGTTTGCGCGCCGGCCCGATCTGTATTTATGACCGGTCAGCATACTGGGCATACGCCCATCCGCGGGAATGATGAATGGAAGGAGCGGGGCGATACCTGGAATTATCAGGCTATGTTTGACAATCCATTTCTTGAAGGTCAACGACCCCTTCCTGATAGTACAGTTACCATCGCAGAAGTGTTGAAATCCGCCGACTATGCCACTGGTATGGTGGGGAAGTGGGGATTGGGTGCACCCACCACAGAAGGTGTCCCCAATAATCAAGGTTTCGACTTTTTCTACGGATACAATTGCCAACGTCAGGCGCATACACTTTATCCCATGCATTTGTGGCGAAATGATGAACGGCATATCCTTGATAATAAAAATGTGGCTCCCCATTCCAATTTGGATGAAGGCGCAGATCCAAATGACCCGGCCAGTTATGCGAATTTTGAATTGAATGATTATGCCCCAACCCTTATGCACAATGAGGCACTCAAATTTTTGGATGAAAATAGGGGAGGCCCCTTCTTCTTATATTACGCATCGCCCATTCCCCATGTACCGCTTCAAGCACCGAAAAAATGGGTGGATTATTATCGAGAAAAATTGGCCGAGGAAGAACCTTATACTGGTAAATCCTATTTCCCCAATCAATATCCCCGGTCCACCTATGCGGCCATGATTTCTTATCTAGATGAACAGGTGGGTGAATTGGTGAATAAATTGGTAGAAATTGGCCAATATAAAAATACGCTGATTATTTTTACATCCGATAATGGTCCCACCTATACCGGTGGCGCCGATACACCATTTTTTGACAGCGCCAAACCATTTAGAACTGAAAGGGGATGGGCAAAGGGGTTTGTCCATGAAGGGGGCATTCGTGTGCCCATGATTGCCAGTTGGCCGGGCAGAATTAGTCCGGGCACAAAGACATCCCTTCTTTCGGCTTTTCAGGATATGATGCCCACTTTTGCTGAGTTGGCTGGTGTGGATTCTCCACCCGATGTAGATGGAATTAGTATTTTGCCCACATTGATGGGGAAAGAACAATCTGAGACTCATGCGTACCTATATTGGGAATTTCCGGCGTATAACGGCCAGCAGGCCGTTCGAATGGGCAATTGGAAAGGGATTCGAAAGAATATATTTAAGGGGAATATGACTATCGAACTATATGACCTTACACGAGATATACAGGAACAGTATGATTTGGCTAGTGTTCGGCCGGATATTGTGAAGCGAATGGAAAAGATTATGAAGCGATCTCATACACCATCCAATCTGGAGCGATTTAAATTTCCTCAATTAGGGGACCAGCCATTGAAATGAAAAAGTGGACCAGCTATTCGACCGATATTCAGAAAGAAAAATTTGATGTAATCATCATCGGTTCAGGTATGAGCGGGCTAACTACAGCTGTTCTTTTGGCCCAACATGATCTAAAGGTCCTGGTCTTAGAAAAACATTTTAAAGCCGGTGGTTTCACCCACACATTTAAAAGAAAAAATTATGAATGGGATGTAGGGATTCATTATATAGGCGAGGTGCATAATCAACAATCCTATGCCCGGCGATTGTTCGATCGCATCACAGATGCCAAGCTTGAATGGGCGAAAATGGATGATAATTATGATCGAATTATTTTTCCTGATGAGACCTATGATTTCATTGCACCCAAAGAAAAATTTATTGAATCATTATCCGCTCTGTTTCCCGGCGAAGAAAAAGCTATCAAGTCTTATGTCACACTCCTCAACTCTCAAGTGAAAAGTGGTCGAAAATATTTTGCAAGTAAATTGCTGCCCAACTGGCTGGGCCTATTTCTGTCCGGAACCATGACAAAACAATTTTTCAAGAATGGATCAAAAACGACCAAAGAAGTACTGAAACAATTAACCCAGAATGAAAAATTAATCGGTGTATTGACGGGGCAATGGGGTGATTATGGTTTGCCTCCGGCGCGAAGCAGTTTTGCTATGCATGCCATGGTGGCGCGTCATTACTTGGATGGCGGAAATTATCCTGTGGGTGGGTCAAGAATGATTGCAGAATACGCCACCGATGTAATCGAATCTCTGGGTGGTAGAATCCTCGTTAATGGAGCAGTGAATGAAATTATTGTAAAAGGTAATAATGCCTTGGGGGTTCGAATGGATAATGGGGATGAAATATTTGCAAAAAAAGTAGTCAGCAGTGCGGGGATGATGAATACGGTTAATACCTTTCTGAAGAATACAGGCCATACCAGTCAATTCAAGTCCAAAATGAAAAAAATACAACCCACCAATAGCTATGTCTGTTTATACATGGGTTTAAAACAATCAGCAAAAGAATTAGGGTTCAATACAACCAATTTATGGATTTATCCCGGATATGATCATGATCAAAACATTGCTAATTATATGAAGGATCCTAACAGTGAATTCCCTGTAGTTTACGTCTCTTTTCCCTCGGCGAAAGATCCTGTGTGGGAAAAAAATCATTATGGTTGTGCAACCATGGAGGCGATTACATTGGCCCATTGGGATGAATACAGATTCTGGGAGAAGAAACCTTGGAAGAATCGCGGTGAATCCTATGAAAATCAAAAAGAATCCATATCAAAGAAAATATTAGATGTAGTGTATGCCCATGTACCCCAAGCGAAGGCGGCCATGGATTATTATGAATTATCGACGCCGCTTTCTGTGAGAGATATGGCCCACTACCCAGCGGGGGAGATGTATGGTCTAGACCATACGGTTGAACGATTCAAGCAGAAATGGCTCCGTCCCAAGACAGATATTAAAAACCTTTTTCTCACAGGTCAGGATGTGACAACAGTGGGATTGACAAGTGCACTGTTTTCAGGAATGCTTACCGCATCAGCCATACTGAAAAAAAATTTATTAAAAAGCCTTTAATTTTATTTTTTGCCAGTGGCTGAATAAATTAATTTATCCTCCCATTTTTAAGAAGGAGAGTCTATGCGGAAAGCGCAAATTAAACTTATAATGTTTCTGTCCGTTTTGATCGGTGGAGACCTGAAAACACCTGCTGAATTCTTAGGATATGAATTAGGTGATCACTTTACCTTCCATCATCGTGTGGTTTCTTATTATCAGCATGTAGCTGATGCGACCTCAAACGTAAAGATTATTCCCTATGGCAAAACATATGAGGATCGCCCCTTATTAGTGGCGGTTATATCCAGTGATAAGAATATGGCCATGCTTGATGATTTCCGTAAAGATAATTTGAAACGAGCAGGGATGTTGAAAGGGAAAGCCAGCAAGAAAAAAGTAGGCATAGTTTGGCTCAGCTATAACGTCCACGGCAATGAGGCCAACTCCACAGAAGCGGCCATGAAGACGCTCCATGCACTGGCTGATCGACAAAATCGAGATACGCAAAAATGGCTGGAAAACACCATTGTCATTTTGGATCCCTGCATCAACCCGGATGGTCGTGACCGATATGCCCATTGGTTTCGTATGACCGCCAATCGCTGGCCCGATGCAGACCTTGTATCCAGAGAGCACATGGAGCCGTGGCCCGGGGGGCGAACCAACCATTATTATTTTGATTTAAATCGGGATTGGGCCTGGCAGACTCAAGCCGAATCTGAATCACGAATTGCTCTCTATAACCAATGGCTACCCCACATTCATGTAGATTTTCATGAGCAAGGCGTTAATAATCCTTATTTCTTTGCACCAGCTGCTGAACCATTGCACGAATATATCACTGAATGGCAACGGGAACTCCAATTCAGGATTGGACAAAATCATGCTAAATATTTTGATAAGAACAATTGGCTATATTTTACCAAGGAGATATTCGATCTTTTATATCCCAGCTACGGAGATACCTATCCCACCTATAATGGTGCCATTGGTATGACCTACGAACAGGCGGGTCATAGCCGAGGGGGACTGGCTATTGAAACAGAAGATGGAGATACCCTCACGCTAAATGATCGTCTGACCCATCACCATACCACAGGATTATCCACAGTTGAAGTGGCATCCAAAAATATGGATCGAATGGTATCTGAATTTGAAAAATTTTTCACGTCGGGGATGGAAAATCCTGTCGGTGAATATAACACATATGTAATTCCCAGAACCAATTTAGATGATAAAGTGAATGCCTTGAAAACCTGGTTAGACCAAAATGGTATACGCCATCAAATCGCCAGCAATAATAAATCGGTAAAAGGATTTAGTTATTCTACCGGCGAAATGGAACAAATAAAGGTGAAAAAAGGGGATATGATTGTATCTGCAAAACAGCCGAAATCCGTATTGGTTCAAGTATTGTTTGAACCCCAAACCGCCCTTAGAGATTCCATGACTTACGATATTACTGCTTGGTCCTTACCCTATGTGTACGGTATTGAAACCTATGCGGTCAAAGGAGATATAAAGTCCACATCCCCTCGGCAGTTCTCATCAAAAATATCCCCCATTGTAAGCAGTCCATATGCCTATATATTGCCGTGGAAGGGGATTCAAGACCTGAAATTTCTCGCCCATTTATTCAGGCATGATATCGTTACTCGTGTATCCACAGAGTCATTCTCATTGGATGGAAAAGACTATGACCCCGGCACATTGGTCATTACCCGTAAAGGGAATGAATCCATGGGACGAAAATTTGATGATGTGGTCAACGAAGGTGCCATTGCCAATGGTAGACGTTTGGTCGCAGCAAAAACCGGATTTGTGTCCAAAGGTAAGGACTTTGGCTCGTCTTCTATGCGTGTGGTAAAGCGCCCGAAAATTGGGTTGGTCTCTGGGGATGGTGTGCGCAGTTATGCCTATGGTGAAGTGTGGCACTTTTTTGAACGGCAGATTGAATTCCCTGTAACGGTAGTGGATAGTGATTATTTTAACCAGATACCGAAACATGATTTTGATGTGATTATTCTCCCCGGCGGCAGCCATAGTTATTTAAATACAGAAGCCATGAATGGACTGCGTCATTGGGTCAGGTCAGGCGGCCGTCTTATTCTCATGGATTCAGCCATGGATCGGTTTGCAGATCAAAAAGGATTTGGTTTGAAACGGTACGCCACTGATGATGAAAAGAAAGCAGCCAAGAAAAAGAATACGGAAAGAGATTTGGCGGATCGGTTGAAATCATATAAAGATCGACAACGATCGAGAATCAGTCATAGTCTGCCCGGCGCCATTGTAAAAGTCCGTATGGATAACTCACATCCGTTAGCATTTGGTTATGATGATACATATTACTCCCTGAAACTTCGGAACCGCCGGTATGCCTATTTACCTCGTGGTTGGAATGTGGGTACAATTCAGGACTCCACGGCCATTGTTAGTGGATTTGTTGGATCAATAGCACAGGAAAATTTCAGAGAATCTCTCGTTTTCGGGGTAGAAGAAATGGGTAGAGGCAAAATAGTTTATCTATCTGATAATATGTTATTTAGAGCATTTTGGTATAATGGAAAACTCCTATTTGGGAATGCAGTTTTCATTGTGGGAAATTAATGGCTATAGGCAGTAAAATGAAAAAAATACGCTTCATATTGTTCCTCATTCTAGCCGGGTGTACCCAATCAGACATTCAACTGAAAACAGTGGATGCAAAAGCAATCCATAAACAAATTGCGACACATAAAGGTAAAGAAGCGGTGTTGGTCAATTTCTGGGCTACGACCTGTGCCCCTTGCCTCAAAGAGTTTCCCATGATAATGGACTTGGGTGAAACCTACGCAGATAAAGGACTGAAAATTTATTTTGTCACTACCGATTGGTCTGACTATCGGGATAAGGCATTAGCGTTCCTCGAATCCAAAGGGTTCAAAGGATTGACCTTTATGAAAGAAGAAGGGAATGACAATAATTTTATCCGGGCAATCGATGATAATTGGTCCGGTGCCCTCCCATTTACAATTGTTTATGACAGAAATGGTAATGTGACAGATAGATGGGAGATGGAACAGAATCGTACATTCTTTGAAGCAAAAATACTGAAGGGCATTAATCAATGAAGTTTGAAACATTTCAACTGGAGCGTCAACAATCAATCTGGGAGAATAAGGTCGATTATAATCTGTCAGAGAGTGGTGTTCACCCCGGCACTTTACAATCACTTTTCACTTCTGAATTTATTGAAACAATTGAAAATACTGAACTGACCTACGGCTTTACCGAAGGATCGCCTGAATTACGTCAATCCATCGCATCCATATATACCGGTGCCACTCCTGAGAATGTTCAGGCATTTAACGGATCGGCTGAAGCCAATATGGTGGCCATTATGTCCCTTTTGGAATCCGGTGATGAAATGGTGTATATGGTGCCCAATTATCTCCAGATTTACGGTTTTGCTAGGGGACTGGGCGTGGATGTAAAAACATTCACACTTCATGAATCTTTGAATTGGCAGCCGGACTTGGATGAATTACAGTCTTTGGTGACAGATAAAACCAAAATGATCTGTATTTGTAATCCCAACAATCCCACCGGATCTGTATTACCCAAAGAAACGATAATGGCCATTAGTGAGATTGCAGCATCAGCGGATGCCTGGATTTTATCCGATGAAGTGTATCGCGGAGCAGAATTGAATGGTGAAGAATGTACATCCATGTGGGAAACGGGGAATGAGAAGGTGGTTGTGAACTGCGGACTATCCAAAGCATATGGGTTACCAGGGCTCCGTATCGGTTGGTCTGTTTCTAATGAAAAATATATTCAGGAATCCTGGGCCACCCACGATTATACATCAATTGCCATTGGCCGTCTATCCGATATAATTGCGGCTCATGTTCTCCACCCAGACCGAAGGATGGACACGTTAAATAATACCCGTTCGGCCTTAACTGAAAATTTAAACTTATTTCAAAAATGGGTGGATTCATATGGAGGCAAATTTTCCTTCATTCCACCGCAAGCGGGCGCCATGGCTTTTACTGGTTACGATTGGGAAATTAATTCTTCAAAGTTAGTCGAAAAGGTACGGAATGAAGCCAGTGTTATGTTGGTGGCGGGGGATTGGTACGGTATGGACTATTATCTCCGGTTTGGGTACGGCGCCAACCGTACGGACTTAGAAGCCGCTTTGGAACGCATTACACCCATATTTAAGTCCTTATGATTGACTTTTACAAGGATGTGGCTTTGGCCTTTGATCGATCCAAGGCCTATATCCGACATACACCATTAGAGCACTCTCCATATTTGAGTCAACTTATTGATGGTGACGTATACCTAAAACTAGACAATATCCAGAAAACGGGATCATTTAAATTTCGTGGTGCTGTGAGTAAAATGACATCCTTGTTAGATGAAGAAAAAGTAAATGGGGTGGTGACTGCCTCAACTGGGAATCATGGTGCAGCCTGTTCATTGGCCATGTCGCTTATTGGGATAAAAGGTAAAATTGTTGTCCCTGAAATAGTCCATAAAAATAAAGTGGAAAATATTATCAATTTTGGTGGAGAATTGGAATACTTTGGTGATGATTGTATCCGTGCCGAAGAACGTGCGCAGGAAATATCCGATGAAACAGGGGCTACCTATATATCGCCATACAATGATCCGGCTATTGTGTGTGGACAAGGCATCATGGGATATGAAATACATGAAGATCTGCCGGAAACAGATGCTGTATTTATTTCTGTAGGTGGCGGTGGATTAATATCTGGCGTTGGGGGATATTTGAAATCGGTCAATCCCAATGTTAAAATGATCGGAGTTTCACCAAAAAACTCCTGTGTCATGTATGAATCACTGAAAGCGGGAAAACAATTGGATTTACCTTCGGAAGATACACTTTCAGACGGAACAGCAGGTGGTGTGGAATTTGGATCCATTACATTTGATTTATGTAAGGATATTATTGATGAATTTATTCTCCTTTCAGAAGATGAAATTGCCGATGGCATCCGCATAGGAGTAGAAAAACACCATCAGTTGATCGAGGGGGCCGCAGGGACGGCCATTGCCGGATTTATGCAGATGAAAGACCATTTAAAAGGCAAAACAGTGGTGATTGTCATGTGCGGGGGCAATATCAGTTCTGAAGTGCTCAAATCAATTTTATGATGGAGATTTATAACGTAGACGAGATCAAATCTATTCTCCCCAAGGTTGATTTGATTAGCGAAATTGAAAAGGGATTTGCTGCCTATTCCAATGGCAAAGTGGTGGTACCACCTGTAGGGGAATTGCATTTTGATTCACCGCCGGGAGATGTTCATATCAAGTATGGATATATCAAAAATGATGATGTGTATGTGATTAAGATTGCTTCCGGTTTCCCCAGAAATTCTGATCTTGGATTATCAAATGGAAATGGCATGATGCTGGTATTTGATCAAAAAACCGGTAAGCCCAAAACCATTCTGAATGATGAAGGGTATTTAACCGATGTGCGGACGGCCGTCGCTGGTGCTATCTGTGCAAAATATATGTCACCCAAACGGGTGAAAACGATCGGTATTGTGGGTACGGGTGTTCAGGCTAAAATGCAGTTGGAATATTTAAAAGGTATCGTGGATTGTAAATCAGCAATTGTTTGGGGTAGAAGCGAGTCAGCGCTTTTAAAATATCAATCAGATATGAGTAGAAGTAATTTTAATATTGTAACCACACAAGATATAGACAAAATTATTGATCACTGCCAACTAATTATCACCTGTACTGCCAGCGATATACCGTTGATTAATCGTGTAAATCCCGGGACACACATTACGGCAATGGGTTCCGATACACTCACCAAACAGGAGTTGGATGCTTCGATTTTATTGGAAGCGGATATGGTGGTGGCAGACAGCCGATCTCAATGTGAAGAAAGAGGTGAAATCTATCAGGCCATGAAAAGTGGATTTAAGGTGGATAAAGTGGTTGAAATCGGTGAAATAATTTCAGAGGATAAAGATGTTAGAATAGATGATAGTGATATTACTATCGCAGACCTCACAGGTGTGGCGGTTCAGGATATACAGATATCAAAAGCGGTATTAGATCATTTAGAATAACCCAATTGGCCTTTCATCGTTTTTGGTAAATTTTCATTTTTACCGTAAAATACTACCTAGAATTCATTGGAGGAAAACATGAAACGCTTTATATCAAATTTATCAATAATGGGAATCCTGTTCTCATTTGTCACAGCTGGTGAACTATCGCTTGGGTCATCTATCCCGCTAGGTGATGTAAAAATGACTGACATCAGCGGTAAAATAGTCAGCCTGAATGATGTAAAAATGAAGAATGGTTTATTGGTTAATTTTAGCTGTAACACCTGCCCTTGGGTTGTGGCTTGGCAGGACCGTTATAATTCTCTGGCAGAGGCCAGCCAAAAGAATGAGATCGGGTTTATTACCATTAATCCGAACACCCGAATCCGTGATCGGGGTGAAAGTCTCGATGATATGCGAGATTTTGCAAAAAAATACGACCATAATTTTCTCTACACCCTGGACAAAGGCGCCCAGCTAGCGGAAGCATTTGGTGCCACAAAAACACCTCATATTTATCTTTTCGACGGATCGGGGAAACTGGTCTATCGAGGTGCTATTGATGATAATGCCAGAAAACCAAAAAAAGTGAAAGAAACTTATTTGATGGATGCGATCCAGGCGGTTGGCACGGGTAAGGCAATCAAAATTGCCGAAACTCGGGCATTTGGCTGCGAGATTAAATTTGCTAAAAAATAAATTAGTCGGTCTTTGTGGTTGAGGTGATTAAGCTATTGTAAATAAAGCATCATGCCCCATTGAGCGATCTATTTTTGGTCTATTCTAATATCTCAGACCTAAAAGGGGATGAAAAGGATAACGGCATGATCGCATTGAAATTCACGAAGCTTTTTTCACTATAATAAAATCCTTAAAATGGTTCTACTATGAGCCAATCAAAATATTCTATATGGCTGATGCCAAGTGACAGTGATAAAGTATATTTATCAAGTATTATCCAATCATTGTCCGAAGCGTATGATGCGCCTCCATTTGAACCCCATTGTACTATATACAGTTCGGCAGATGATCTCGAAACGGCAAAAACAATCATAGATCAACTGAACTTTAAGCCATTTGAGGCCAAGGTAAATGGATTAAGCCAATGGGACTATATCTGGAAAACCATAATTTTCGAATTGGAAACCAATCCCAATTTACTCCTATTGCATTACTTGTTTGATCAAGCCATGCTGGATCCATATACTTTTGAACCCCATATAAGTTTGATTTACAAAAAAATGGGGGAAGGGGAAAGAGAGCGGATCATTCAATCTTTATCTATAATGAGTAAAATCAATTTTGATCGAATCGCCATAGTGAATACATCCGAACCGGTTTCGGAATGGACTTCGGTATTCGAAAAACAATTTTAAAGGTCTCATAAGCATCATGTTTGTCCCGTCCCATATTGCATCTGGTTTTCTCCTCGGCAAAGGAGTATTATCCAGTATCTATAAAAATAAACATGTACCCTATTTTTTATTAATGGTGACCATTGGTGCTGTCATCCCGGATGTAGATGGTATTTTTTCTGACACAGTTGCTGGTCACCATTCGGTGCTCCATACGCCCATTTTATGGATCGGCTTTTATACATTGGCCATCATAATGAGTAAAATGTTTAATCGAAAAAATATTCAGCCATTGGGGCTTGGTGTGATGTTGGGTGCACAACTTCATTTATTTACAGATTGGTTTACAGCCCGTACCGTGGGAATTCAATGGTTATATCCATTCAGTCATAAGGATTTTTTCCTTTATCCTGTCCAGCCGGAACAGGGGCAAGTCACCGTATGGGAAATGATGAAAGATCCATACTTTTCATTTTATATCGAGAATGGATTCTTATTTTGTACGGAAATCATCATTTGTCTTTCAGCATTGATTATTGCAATCCGATCAAAAAATAGAATGTAATAAATTTGGAACAATTTGCTTAACTGTAGGTAAATTCCGGTATGCTTAAGCGGACAATATCAGTTGGTTTGCTATTGATCATGGCCCTCGCCATGGCAGCACCCATGTTTCACTTAGATTGTGATATGCTCTGTTGTCAGAAAGAGAAAATGACCTGTTGCGAAACCAAACAGGAATTGATGCCATCCAAATCTTGTCGGATGGATATGAAAAGCTGTGATATGGGCGGCGTCTTCGTCCCCATCATTTCTGGGCCATTTCATCAAAATAAAATGAAAATCGATATGCATGTTCAAAAGATCATGCAAACTGCATTTTTCATTTACACTTTCGGGTCTAATTATAACCCGGTACTGCTGGATTACCCACCGGAACCACCCCTAGCCTACAATCTTCCTCTTTTAGTATAAACATTTCCCTTCTCTGAACCGCCGTGTTTGGCGGACGCGTTTATTTAAAACTTGAGAAAGGAATATGTTATGCGTTTAATAAAAACGCTCATTATTACATTAGGTCTCGCGGGAATTGCCTTCGGACAATCAATAGAGATTAATGGCCAGAAAGTTGAAGTTGGTCAAGGAGACTTGGTCTTTGAGGTGAAAGGTCTTGTATGCTCTTTTTGTGCCCACGGTTTGCAAAAAGGCATGTCCAAACTCAAATTCGTGGATAAGAAAAAGTATACCAAAGGTGTATACACTGATATCACACATCAATTTGTAAAAGTTGGCCTAAAGAAAGATAAGGCGCCAAATATTGACAAAGCATTAACTGCCATTAAGGATGCGGGATATGAAGTCCTGCGCTCCTACGTGAATCCCACGGGTAGTACTTTAGAAATGAATGAATACGAAAAGGCATCCAAATGAAGGATAAGGCCTTAAGTGTCTTCACACTATTTACCTCATCGGGAACTTTGCTATGTTGTGTACTGCCCGCCGTGGTAGCCACCATCGCAGGTGGTGCCGCCGTCAGCTCAATGCTGTCTGCATTTCCATTCCTGATACCTCTATCCATGCATAAAGAATGGATTTTTGCAATTGCAGCCATCCTGATCGCCATCAATGGTTATATGGTTTTTAAACCGAACCAGGATGTAGCATGCGATGTAGAAGCAGGGGAAGATGGATGCGATATCACCGGCCGATTCAATAAGCGAATGTTTTACATCTCCGCGACTGTCTTGGCTGTGGGCGCCTTCTTTGCCTATGCATTGGTCCCGATTTTGGTTTACTTCGATTTATAGGGGGAAACATGAAAAGAAGTATAATTATACTCGTATTAACGGGTATAGGTTGGGCTCATCAGCCAGTTATGGATATGGCGCCGCGCTGGGCAGGTGGTTGGGGATTCCAGTTTCGTTTTGAAACATTGGGATCGAACAAACTACTCAATGGTGAAGCCAGCGAAGCGGGATTAAGTCATTATCGTAAAAC
>CEUZ01281119.1_pt1 | contig 12638 bp, 11 predicted proteins | sample 361511 | NCBI WGS metagenome assembly CEUZ01 (sample SAMEA2622822, study PRJEB7988) | marine metagenome | biome: marine biome (ENVO:00000447); feature: surface water layer (ENVO:00002042); material: "saline water (ENVO:00002010), including plankton (ENVO:xxxxxxxx)" | depth 5 m
GCAGTTCAAAGATCATATGATGTTGAAGGTATGCATATTGGAACAGTGGCAGCTGGTAGAATTGGTCTTGATGCATTAAGAAAGATGAAACCTTTTGACGTTCATTTGCATTATTTTGATAGACATAAATTACCAGACAGTGTTGAAAAGGAGTTAAATCTTACATTTCATAAATCTGTAGAATCAATGGTTAAAGTTTGTGATGTGGTAACAATTAATTGTCCTCTACATCCTGAAACTGAAAACTTATTTGATGATGCTATGATAAGTAAAATGAAAAAAGGAGCCTATATCGTAAATACAGCAAGAGGAAAAATTTGTAATCGAGAAGCAATTGCGAAAGCTCTTAAAAGTGGACAACTAAGTGGTTATGCTGGAGATGTTTGGTTTCCTCAACCAGCACCTAATGATCATATTTGGAGAAGCATGCCTAATCATGGAATGACTCCACATACTTCAGGAACTTCATTATCTGCGCAAGCGAGATATGCCGATGGTGTGAGAGAAATTCTAGAATGTTTCTTTGAAGGTAAAGAGATAAGAAATCAATATCTTATTGTGAAAGATGGTCAACTAGCTGGTATGGGTGCTCACTCTTATAGTAAGGGTTCTGCAACTGGAGGCTCTGAAGAAGCAGCAAAATATAAGAAAAAATAAAATTTAGTATTAAAAAAAAAGCGGTTTATAATAATATAAATCGCTTTTTTTTATGGATGAAATTAATTGGAATTTTGACAACACTTATTTTGGTCTTTCGGACACATTTAAAGAAAACATAAATCCTGTACCTGTAAAAAACCCTGAATTAATATTGTTAAATCACGAATTAGCATCTGAGCTTAACTTAGATTTTTCTAGGATTGAAAATAAAAAACTATCTAAAATATTTTCTGGAAATTTGTTACCAAAAGGAAGCAACTCTATTGCACAAGCTTATGCTGGACATCAGTTTGGTCATTTTACAATGCTTGGCGATGGTCGTGCCGTATTATTAGGTGAACATGTAAATAAAAAAAACAAAAAATTCGATATTCAATTTAAGGGTTCGGGTAAAACTTCTTTTTCAAGGAATGGCGATGGTCGTGCAGTCTTAGGTCCAATGTTAAGAGAGTTCCTGATAAGTGAAGCTATGAATTCGCTTAACATACCAACAACAAGAAGTCTTGCAGTTGTTAAAACCGGTGAAGATGTGATTAGAGAGGAATTGTTACCTGGCGCTGTACTAACTCGTGTAGCTTCAAGTCATATACGGGTAGGAACATTTCAATATATTGCATCAAAAAAAAATTTAAAGGAATTGCAAATTTTATTGGATTATACAATTAAGAGACATTATCCAGAAATTGAAAAATCAAAAAATAAACCTTTGGATTTATTAAATTCTCTTATCGAGAAGCAATGTAATTTAGTAGTTAATTGGATGAGAGTTGGTTTTATTCATGGTGTAATGAATACTGACAATATGTCAGTTTCTGGTGAAACTATAGATTACGGTCCATGTGCTTTCATGGATACGTATGACCCTAAGACTGTTTTTAGTTCAATTGATCAAATGGGAAGATATGCGTATTGTAATCAACCTATTATTACTAAATGGAATTTAGCAAGATTTGCAGAATGCTTAATTCCATTAATCAATGAGAATAAAAATAAAGCAATCGAAATAGCATTAGAAAGCATTAATAATTTTGAAAAAATTTATGAAGAAAAATGGATCAATATGATGAAAAATAAATTAGGTTTAATAGGTTCGGATGAAAAAGATAAGTATCTAATATTAGACTTGTTAACGTGGATGCATGAAAAAAAAGCTGATTATACAAATACATTTTGTTATCTAATGAATCTCGGCTCAATCCAAAATACAGTTTATCAAGATGAAAACTTTAAATATTGGTGTGAAAAGTGGAAAGAGAGATTATACAGATATAACATTTCTAATGATAAAAGTATTAAATTAATGAAAGAGGCTAATCCATTAGTAATCCCTAGAAATCATAAAGTTGAGGATGTTTTGGAATCTGCAGAAAATAACGACATTGATCCTATAAAAAAATTCTTAGAAATTTTAAAAAAACCTTATACAGAACAGACAGATATTTCTTCTTATCAATATCCTTCAAATACAGAAAAAAAATATCAAACTTTTTGTGGAACTTAGTTAAAGTACGTAAGGCTCTGGTCTTGCCTCTTTGCCTAAAACTCTTTCCACAGCCATGTTAGATATATCAATAGACTGATAAGAGCCAGTGGTAATTAGTTCTGTCAATGCTCTGCCAATGCCTGGGGCTTGCATCAGTCCTCTTCCAGTAAAACCTGTAGCAAGATAAACATTTTCAAATTTTGGGTGTTTTCCAACTACTGCGTTATTATCAAGTCTATTACAATCATAATAACCAGCCCAACCCCCAGTTAGTTTTAGTTCTTCAAATGCTGGAACTCTTTTAGCAAGAGCTGGCCACACTAATTCCTCAAAATCATTCCATTCTGGCTCAAGATCATGTGCATCAAAAATTGATTTTGGCGATCCAGCTAAATATTCTTTTCCCTCGGGTCTCCAATATACTCCTGTGGTTAAGTCTCCAGTTAAAGGCATTTCTGGTATAAGTTTTGGACACTTCACTCTAAAAACAGTGTGCTTTTGTGGTTCAACAGGGATATCCTCTAAAAGTTCTTTTGTCCAACATCCTGCTGCTGAAATAATTGTTTTAGCTTTTATTTCGGATAGACTTTTTATTTCACCCTTAATGAATTCAGCACCGAGTTCAATCGCTTTACTTTTCAAAGCGCTGTGAAACATAAAAGGATCTATCCATCCTTCGGTCTTATTGTCTGTAAAAGTTGCTGTTTCAATTCCATCACTATTTATATATGGAAAGAATTTTGATAATTCTGAGCCTTTAATATTTTTTGTACCTGCATCACAAGCTTTATGGTTTTCCAAAGCTCTATACTGTTCCTCTGCATGTGGTGGACCAAATAATAATAGATATCCATTTGGGACCATGCTTGCAGTTGGGTTTGGATTTTTTTCTGTTTTTAGTATTTCAGGTATTTGAAAGATAAACTCTTTTGCAAATTTCCCTAATAAAATATTTTCTTTCTGATAAAATTGTCTTCTAAAACCGCCAAGTGAAAGAGGAAATGATGCTTTTTTGTATGAAGGATCTCTTTCTATAACTTTTACTTTTCTTCCTTCTTTCGATAAAAAATATGCTGTTGAGGTTCCAATAATTCCACCACCAATAATAACTACATCATCCATATTAATTTAAAATATATAAGGTTGTATTAAGAAATAATGCATAACAACTCCAAAGTAAATATGGAATCATCAAGTATAAACTGAATTTACTAATATTCTTAAATTTGTAGATTAAAGCTAAAATTAGAATTATTAGAATAGTTAGGTTAATTAATGCAAAAAAAATATTATGGAAAACAAAAAAAACAATACTCCAAGTTGTATTAAATAATAGATGCGTCATATATAAATAAATCAAATTTACATCTCTATTACTTTTGTGCCATGCAGACCAAATTGCTATAGTCATAAAAAGATATAAAGTTGTCCAAATTGGAGCGAATATCCAATCTGGGGGATTGAATCCTGATTTGACTAGACTTGAGTACCATGGTTCTTTATAAGCATATGTGGCAATACCCCCAACGAAAGATGCGGAATAGGTCGCAATAGCCAAAATAATAAAAGATAAAAATTTATTTTTAAGCATATTCATACTATATATCAATCAAGATGAATGAAAAAGTAATTTGGATAACAGGAGCTAGCACTGGAATAGGAAAAGCACTTGCAATGAAATTTGCTAATAGTGGATGGAAAGTTGCAATCTCAGCAAGAAGAAAACCTTTGCTTAAAGAGCTGGAAGATCAAAATTCAAATATTTTCTCCTTTCCTTTGGATGTAACTAACAAAGAACAGTGCACGAGTGTATTCAATCAAATAAAAGAGAAATTTAAAAATATAGATTTGTGTGTTTTTTCGACCGGTACTTGGGACCCAAAAAAAGAAAAAGAAATAGATGTTGAACAAATTGAAAATGTAATGAAGATTAATTTTTTTGGAACTTTGAATTGTATAAAATGCGTTGAGGAATATTTTAAAAATAAAGGAAATGGACATATATCAATTGTTTCTTCAATTGCTGGTTATAGAGGTTTGCCTAATTCAACAGGTTATGGGCCATCAAAATCCGCTCTTAATAATTTAGCTGAAAGCTTATATTTTGATTTCAAAAGATATGGGGTAAGAGTTTCTATAATATCACCAGGTTTTATTAAAACTCCTATGACAGATAAAAATGACTTCAAAATGCCTTTTTTAAGATCTGTTGAATATGCAGCAGATAAAATTTTTAATGGGCTTACTAAAACTAACTCATTCGAAATTGATTTTCCAAAACAATTAACGCTTACACTTAAATTATTTAGAATTTTGCCAATAAAGATATATTTAAAGTTAGTCGATAAATTAACTAAATATCAAAAACACTAGTCTTTAACAAACATAACGGTCAATTCAGCAACTTTGAAACCAAATTTAGTCATAGTAGCTCTATTTATAGCTACTCTATCATCTTGTTTAAATATCCAATCATCGAATGTGATTTTAATTTCTTTCCCTTTAACTGGAACTAATAAAACATATTCAAATTTAAAGGATGGGCCATAAGAGTATCCTTTTGCCTTTCCAACAACATCCGACGCTGTGCCTTCGTAATTATGTTCATCAATTTTTGTAATAGTCCACTTTCGATTTTGAATTTCACCATCATTCCAATTAAATTTTTCATCTAAAATGAGTTCTTTTCCATCCCACTTTCCATTAAGATCTGCTGAGAATTGTCTCGTTACTTTTCCAGATCTATTTTGTAAAATACCCCATGCTTTTACATTGCCAGACAAATATTCCTCAATTATTAATCTAGGTTTTTTATCTTTAAAATCTTCTGGTTTCATCGAACTATTTCCTGAACAACTTGTAATAAAACAAAATAAAATTATTAACAAGAAGTATTTTATATTATTAAAAATTTGATCCATAGTACTATTTATTTTGAAGAGAAAATTGTATTAAGTCAATATTTTTTGACTTAAACCCTGCTTCACAATATGACAAGTAAAAGTCCCACATTCTTTTAAAATTTAAATCAAATCCTTGATCTGAAATGAGTTCCCACTTTTTTAAAAAAGCATCTCTCCATATCATTAAAGTATTTGAGTAGTGTAAACCGTATGAATTACATTTATCAAAATGTAATCCATTTTTGTTTGCAAAGTTTACTAAACTTTTTTTACAAGGTAAAAAGCCACCAGGAAAAATATACTTTTGAATAAAATCCTGTTTAGATCTATATCTGTCATATAAATTATCGTCTATTGTGATCGCTTGAATTGCTGCTTTGCCATTTCCTACTAAGTTTTCTTTTATTTTCTTAAAATAACTAGGCAAATAATTTTGCCCAACAGCTTCAATCATTTCAATTGATGCAATGGAATTGTATTTTTTTTTCACATCTCTATAATCAAGCATTTTTATATTTACTTTTTCATTTAGGCCATTTTTAAAAATTCTTTCTCTAGCATATTCGTATTGTTTTTTTGAAATAGTAATACAATCTAAATGAACATCATAATTTTTTCCTACAAATTCGGCAAATCCACCCCATCCACATCCTATTTCTAATATTTTATCTCCAGGTTTTGGATTAACTAAATTTGATAATTTTTTGTATTTATTTATTTGGCCTGACTCAAGATCTAACCTATCATTATCAAAAATTGCACTTGAATAAGTTAACGTTTTGTCCAACCAAAGAGAAAAAAATTCATTTCCTAAATCATAATGTTTTGCTATATTTTCTTTACTTCTTTTTTTAGTATTTTTAATAAAAAAATTTTTTAAATAATTTAATAGTGGCAAGTCAAGAACACCTGAAAATTTATGTATTTTTTTTATATTTTTTGCAGATATTTCTATTAGGTTTGTTAAATTATCAGTTTCAAAATCACCATCCATATATGCCTCTGCAAGACCTATGCTTCCTTTGTTTAAAATTTTCAGAGTAAATCCTGGTTTATTTACAATCACTTTTGCTTTCAAATTTGGATTTTCATTTCCTAATTTGTAAATTTTACCATCAAAATTTTTAAGCTCGATACAACCGTATTCAATATTCTTAAGTGCAGAAAATACTATCTTATCTGACAAGGATACAAGACTCATTTTTTTTCTATACTAATATTATTTTTAATTTTTAATTTTTTTTTGACTAATTTAATTCCTTTTATCCATAATCGTAATGCCTCAAAATGTATCGCTACTATAATTTTAAATGTCATTAATGGGTTTTTTAAGTAAGCAAATATTAGATTTTTTGAGTTTAAATCAGACTTAACCCCATCTTGGGAAGCATAAAGAAGTTTTCCCTCACTGTCTTTTTGGTTTATTACAACCAGCAATTGGGTATTTGGGTGTGAAATTTTAAAATGGTACTCTGAGTTAAGATCCATAAATGGGGATACAAAAAATTTTTTTTCACAATAATTTTGGATATTATTTAAATTTTCCTCATTTTTAAAAAGGTAGGTGTGTTGCTCCCCAAATGTATTTTTTACTTCATAGAAAATAGCTATTAATGATGAAGATCTGTTATAAATAAAAAAAATACTCAATGGGTTAAAAACATATCCTAAAATTCTTGGATAACACAAAAGTTTAATCTTAATGTCCTCATTATCTATTCCAATTAATTTAAGGTTTTTTATTACCCATTTTCTAATAGATAACCCGTCTCTAGAGCCATGATCCTTATCGTAGAAACTTAATAGATTAAAACTATTATATGAGAAAAAGGAAATTCTATTATCAATTTTTTCTATTTCATCCAAGTCTAACAAAAGAGAAAAAACTTTATATTTAAAATAATGAATTTTAGGTTTAAACCGTTTGTGTATTACTTTTCCAGTGTATATACATGACTCTTTAATCATTCAAAAATTTGATCATATTCAAAGATGATTTTATTCCATCTTCATGAAACCCATATCCAAAATAACTACCACAAAATAAAATATTTTTTTTATTTTGTAAATTAACCAATTTATTTTGATTATTTAAAGTGTTTTGATCATAATAAGGGTGAGTAAATTTTACTTTTTTAAGAATTTTTTCTTCATTTATCTTTATTGAGGAATTTAATGTAAGAAAAATATCTTCTTCCGACTTTAAATTTTGAAGAAGATTGAGCCAATAAGTTAAAGAGTTTTTTTTATTATCCTCTTTATTTACTAGAGAGTTCCATGAAGACCATGCATATTTATTTTTAGGCATAACCCTTTCATCGGTGTGAATTATTGCATAATTTTCCCTATATTTAAAGTTTGACAATATATTTCTTTCTTCTTCAAGTGGATTTTCAATAATTGATAAAATTTCATCAGCATGACCTGCTAATACAACTTTGTCATATTCAAAAAATTCATTTTTTTTTCCGTAAAAAATTTGGACACTTGAATTTAGTCTTTTAACTTTATTAATATTATAATTTTTATAATATTCACCACTAACTTTAGATAGTACTTTATTAACATAAGTTCTACTCCGGTTAGAGACTGTATACCACTGAGGTCTATTTCTTAGTTTAAATAATCCATGATTTTGGAAAAAATTTAAAAAAAATTTTAATGGCATCTGTGTTGCCTCAAAGGGTGGCATAGACCAAATTGCTGATACCATCGGAATTAAATGATAGTTTTTGAATGTCTGTGATACTTTTTCTTTGTTCAGAAATTCTCCCAAAGTAATATTTTCGTTTACTTCTTTGAATTTATTACAACGATCATAAAATTTTATTATATCAATTACCATCTTAAGAAATTCAAAATTTAAAAGATTTTTTTTATTTACAAACATTCCCCGTAGTCCTTTTCCACAATATTCTATATCTGTCCCCTTTACATTAACTGAAAAAGACATATCGCTTTTTTCTATTTTTACATCGTTTTCTTTAAAAAAATTTACGAGATTTGGATAAGTATTATGATTAAAGACTATAAAGCCTATGTCTACCGACAATTTTTTTTTGTTTAATAAAATATCGATTGTATGTGAATGACCTCCAAAATGATTTTCTCTTTCAAACAAGTCAACGTGATGTTTTTTAGATAGATAATAAGCAGCGCTTAAACCTGAAATACCTGATCCAACGACTGCTATTTTCATTTAGATTATGCAGCGTCTTCTTTAAATTCATCCATGCTCGGACAAGAACAAAATAGATTCTTATCTCCATAAACGTTATCTACTCTAGCAACAGGGGGCCAAAATTTATTAGACCTTAAAAAGCTCGACGGGTACGCTGCCTCTTCTCTAGAGTATTTATGATGCCAATCATTAGAAGCTAATTCAAGATCTGTATGTGGTGCATTTTTAATTGGGTTATCTGTTTTATCAAATTTCCCAGATTTAATGCTTTCAATTTCTAACTTTATTTTAATTAGTGTGTCACAGAATTTGTCAAGTTCATTTAAACTTTCACTTTCTGTTGGTTCTATCATCATAGTCCCAGGAACAGGCCATGACATAGTTGGGGCGTGGAAACCAAAGTCTATCAACCTTTTTGCTATATCCTCTTCGGTTATACCAGTTTCAGATTTAATTGACCTAATATCTATTATACACTCATGGGCCACATTACCATTGGTACCCTTGTAAAGAATTGGAAAGTGATTTTTAAGTTTGTGTGCAATATAATTTGCATTTAAAATTGCAATTTGCGTTGCTAACTTTAGACCTTCAGATCCCATCATTTTAATATACATCCAAGAAATTGACAAAATACTCGAACTACCCCATGGTGCTGCTGATACCGCTCCTATGCCTGTTGCTGGTCCACAGTCTTTGATTACAGGATGTGACGGCAAATAAACTTCTAAATGTCTTTTGCATGCTATTGGTCCCATTCCTGGACCGCCACCACCGTGAGGGATACAAAACGTTTTATGTAGATTAATATGACATACATCTGGCCCAAAATTACCTGGTTTAGCTATTCCAACTAAAGCATTTAAATTTGCACCATCCATATAAACTTGTCCACCATGTTTATGAACTAAATCACAAATATCCGAAATTTTCTCCTCAAATACACCGTGAGTAGAAGGATAGGTAACCATCAAAGCTCCTAAATTATCTGAATATTGTTCAACTTTTTTATTTAGATCATCATAATCAACATTTCCTTGTTTATCACAATTTACGACAACAACTTTCATACCAACCATTTGTGCACTAGCAGGGTTTGTTCCATGAGCAGAACTTGGAATTAAACAAACGTTTCTGTTTCCTTCACCTCTCTCTAAATGATATTTTCTTATAACCATAAGACCTGCGTATTCTCCTTGCGCACCTGCATTAGGTTGAAGAGAAACCCCAGAAAAACCAGTTATAGATCTTAACCAATTTTTAAGATCTGTAAAAAGTGTTCTAAAACCCTCCATTTGTTCAATAGGAACAAAAGGATGTGGTTCTGCAAATTCTCTCCAGGAAATAGGAATCATTTCCGAAACAGCATTTAATTTCATTGTGCAAGATCCAAGAGCGATCATTGATCTGTTCAGAGCAATATCTTTTTCCTCTAATCTCTTCAGATATCTGAGCATTTCAGTTTCTGAGTGATAACTGTTGAACACTTTATGTTCTAAATAATTTGATGTTCTTAATAACTTTTTTGGAAGATTAGGTAGATTTTCGGTTGGATTTTCTTTAATTGACTCTGCACAATTAAAAATCTTCAACAGTTGATTTGCTCTATAAACATTCTTTTTTTCATCAAATGAAACTGAAAGCATCTCAGAGTTGACTTTGCGAATATTTACTTTTTGAGATAGCGCATTATTAAAAATTTGTTCAGTTTTTTCTTTTGTTAAAATTGTGACTGTATCAAAAAAATAGTCAGAGTATAATTTGTAACCTGACTGTTTTAATTTATCAGCAAAATTTTTTGCTAATTGCGAAACTCTTTCAGAAATTGTTCTTATACCTTTAGGTCCGTGATAAATTGCGTAAGCTGCAGATACTATGGCAAGCAAAGCTTGAGCAGTACAAATATTACTTGTTGCTTTATCTCTTCTGATGTGTTGTTCCCTAGTTTGTAACGCTAAACGGTAAGCTTTATTTCCATGTCTATCGACAGATACACCAACAATTCTTCCAGGCATAGATCTTTTAAATTCATCTTTTGTTGCAAAAAAAGCAGCATGTGGACCACCGTATCCCATTGGAATTCCAAATCTTTGAGAGCTTCCAACGGCAATATCTGCACCAAGTTCTGCAGGAGTCTTTAATTTTGCTAAAGCTAAAAGATCGCATACTAAAATTGCTTTTCCATTCTTTTTTTTTATTTTACTAATATTTTCACTTGGATCTTTTATATCACCAAGAGTACCTGGGTACTGTAGGATTCCACAAACTATATCTCCAGAAATTTTATTTAACTCATTATCGTCACCAACAATCATTTTAAGTCCTAAAGGTTCTGATCTAGTTTTGATAACATCAATCGTTTGAGGGTGACAATCTTTTGAAACAAAAACTATTTTATTATCTTTTTTATCAAGTCTATGACTTAACCCCATTGCTTCAGCTGCAGCTGTGCCTTCATCAAGAAGAGAAGCATTCGCTATATCCATTCCAGTAAAATCAATAATCATTTGCTGAAAATTTAACAACATTTCTAGTCTTCCTTGAGCTACCTCTGGTTGATAAGGGGTGTAAGACGTATACCATCCGGGATTTTCCAAAATATTTCTAACAATTACATTCGGCGTATATGTTCCATAATAACCCATGCCTATAAAGTTAGAGAAAATATTATTTTTTTTTGAAATTGCTTTTAATTTTCTTAACGCTTCATATTCAGAGTTAGGTTCTCCAATACTTAGTAAATCTTTAAGTAAAATCTTATTTGGAACTGTTTTTTCTATCAATTCATCTAAAGATTTATAGCCAAGCTCATTGAGCATAATCTTTTCATCTTTTTTCTTTAAACCTATGTGTCTTTTAATAAAATCTTTTTCGGAATTATGTAACATTAGCTACTACTCTCCTTTGCAAATTTGTCATATTCTTCTTTGTTCATCAATGTCTCCATTTCTGATAAATCTTTGATCTTTAATTTAAAAAACCAAGCATCGCCCTCTGGGTCTGCATTGATTTTAGAGGGATCATCAACAATAGATTGATTTGTATCTACTACTTCCCCACTTATAGGAGTATAAACATCTGACGCTGCTTTAGTTGATTCCACTACTCCAGCTGTTCCATCTTTTGTAACACTAGACCCTTTTTCTGGAAGTTCTGCGAATACAATATCTCCTAATAATTCAGTTGCATGTTTTGTTATGCCTATAGTGGCAACATTATCATTAATTGTCACCCATTCGTGTTCTTTTGAAAATTTAACTTCTGACATTTGTATCTCCTTTAAAGTAGCTTTTTTTATAAAACGGCATTTCACACACATTAGCAGGAATTTTTTTTCCTCTAATTTCTAAAAAAATCCTTGTATCTACTTTTGCATATGTATTATCTACATATCCCATTGCAATAGGACTTTTTACGCTAGGACCAAATGTTCCGCTTGTTATTAGGCCAATTTGTTTATTATTTTTGTCAAATATTTTTGTTGATTCTCTAGCGATTATTTTGCCTTCAGGCTTAATGCCTACTCTCAATTTTTTAACACCATCGTTGAGTTGTTTAATAATTTTTTTTGAACCAGGATAATCTGTATTAATTCTACTTTTTGATAAAGCCCACTTCAAATTAGCTTCAAGTGGACTTATTTCCTCATTTAAATCATGTCCATATAAACATAGACCTGCTTCCAGTCTTAATGTATCTCTAGCGCCTAATCCAATTAATTTCGATCCATTTGATATTAATTTTTCTACTAATTCTACAGCACAACTATTTAAAACGGATATCTCAAAACCATCTTCGCCTGTGTATCCAGATCTAGTTACATAAATTTCATTAGATTTGAAAACAAATTTGTTTCCATGCATAAATTTTAATTTTCCAACTCCAGGTACAATTTTTTCAATGATATTTTTAGACTCAGGTCCCTGCACTGCTATCAGAGATAAATCTTCTTTTAAAAACATTTTATAAGAAGTGTCCAACTTAGATTTAATAATATTAAAATCTTTTTCTTTACAGGCTGCATTAAGTATAATCATGTAACCTTTTTCCAGCTTTGTAATTATTAAATCATCATCAATACCTGCATTTTCGTTCATTAAAAAAGAGTATTTACTTTGATTTACAGCAAGTTTTTTTAAGTCAATTGGAAAGATTTTTTGTAGGTCAATTGTGAGTTTATCATCTCCCTCTATATAAAGCTGACCCATATGTGATACATCAAAAATTCCTGATTTTTGCCTAGTGATATTGTGCTCAGATATAATACCATCTTTGTATTGAATTGGCATTTCGTATCCCGCAAAAGATACAAATTTTGCATCAAATTTTTTATGTAGATTATATAATATTGTTTTTTTTAAGCTCATATTAACTCTTTACCCCCTCTGTCTATGTGCCTGAGAGATTTGCT
>CEUZ01284024.1_pt1 | contig 12622 bp, 8 predicted proteins | sample 361511 | NCBI WGS metagenome assembly CEUZ01 (sample SAMEA2622822, study PRJEB7988) | marine metagenome | biome: marine biome (ENVO:00000447); feature: surface water layer (ENVO:00002042); material: "saline water (ENVO:00002010), including plankton (ENVO:xxxxxxxx)" | depth 5 m
CTGGGACAAACCGGCATGGGCCGACCGGCCGCCGAGAGATGCTTCTTGGGACGATATGCAGAATCAACCTCTGAATGAACCAGGAACATTTTACAAATACAACGACGTTCGTGTGAATCTATTGGCGCTATCAGCACTCCACGTCTGGCGGAGGCCGTTGCCTCAAGTTTTACGGAAATACGTGATGGATCCCATCAGCGCTTCCAACACGTGGCGATGGCACGGCTACAACAATTCATGGGTTCTCATCGATGGGCAGATGATGCAATCAGTGAGCGGGGGCGGGCACTGGGGCGGCGGTATGTGGATTAATGCACTTGATCACGCCCGTTTCGGCTATCTCTTCCTTCGGAATGGTCAGTGGAGTGGCAAAAGGATTATATCTGAAAAATGGATTGAGATGGCGAGAATGCCTGGTCCGGCAAATCTTCGCTACGGCTATATGAACTGGTTTCTCAACACACGGTTAGATAGTAACGGTAAGACGACACTGGACATCCCAGCCGCACCCGAGTCGGTGGTGACCTTCAGAGGGGCCGGCTCCAATATTATCTATATTGATTGGGAAAATGATCTTGTGGCCGTGGTAAGATGGATCGACCGTCGCCATTTCAACGAATTTATTGAAAAACTGTTGGCAGCTATATAAAGATTAAATATCAATACAACATTTCGGAGGTGTGATATGAACAGACAACTTATTTTGATCCTTAGTACAGCTACTATTATTTCAGCCCAGACAACACCAGTGGAGCGTCAGGCTGCCAGTGAGATCCTTAAAAAAATCGACGCACTTCAGGAAAAGATCGGCCCCACAAACCAAGCAAAGGCTATGGCATCGGCTAAGGATCGGGATCGGGACAGGATTCTAAAGCGCGTTGAAACGCTATGGGACAAGCAACTCCGTGATCTCTCCGACCATATAGGCCAAAATCCGGAAGTGGGCTTCAAAGAGTTCGCCTCAGTAGACACACTAACCAAAGTTCTTCGAGAATACGGGTTTTCCGTTACCACCGGTCAGGCCGACCTGGAAACTGCATTTGTCGGTGAATGGAAATCGTCCGCGAAAGGTAAAGGTGTTACCGTCGGACTCTTTGCCGAATACGACGCCCTCCGTGGCACGAAGGAGCCGTTCCACGGATGTCAACATAATGGACAGAGCCCCGCCGCTTACGCCAGTGCAGTCGCCCTCGCTGAATTCATGGAAACGAAAAAGATTCCCGGCACTATCAAGATTTTCGGTACACCTGCCGAAGAGATGGGACCGCCGGCGAAAGTGATCATGTTCGAAGCGGGTGTGTTTAACGGCACCGATCTCATCGTCCGGAGCCACGGTACAGGCGAAACAACTCGCAACAAGCCAGGTTTTGGCGTCTGTTGTCTGAATATCAACATGGTAAAATATATTTTTGAAGGTCGCCCCGCCCACCAACGGAGTTCATGGAACGGCCGGAATGCCCTCTCCGCCGCTGTCCAGTTCTACACTTCCGTGGATCACCTCCGCCCCAACTTCCGGCCGGAAGCAGTCATTCAGGGCGTTATTCCCGAAGGTGGCGTCGCCCCGAACGTTGTTCCCGATAGGGCGATGGTAGATTATTACATTCGCTACCCAGATGAGGTATACCTAGCCCACATAGATACCATGATCGCCAACGCAGCCCATGCGGCAGCCCTCGCAACCGGAACCGAGGTAACGATCGACCGATACGGCAAATACAGGGACGGAATCACCGTTGGCTCGCTGGAAGAATTAGCCTTCGCCTACGCCGTAAAACTCGATGCACCGGAGATCAACATCGAGCCCCAGCGTCCCGCCGGTTATGAAGAGACGGGATTTGTGACGAGAGAGATTCCCGGCGTCAGTGTCTCTGTTTTCAGTTCATCAGCACCAGGCCATTCCTATGAGCGGTGGCTCGACTCCATGAAGGATGTAGGTCACACCGGCTTTCTCCTCGACGCCAAGATCATGGCAGCTATTCTTTATCACTACGTCACAGATGGCAGCTTCAGAAAAACCGTTCAGAACGAGCATGAAACCATGGCAAAGCTGTTCAACAATTACCTCGACGCCCTTAACGAAGCGTACAAAGATGAGATTGGTGGAAGCCACAAATAGCAAAGGAGAGTTCAATCCTACACAGGACTTTAGTCAGGCAATTCGCACCTGTTACTGAAAAGTTAGAGACAACGATTCCCAAACAGATACCAAAGACATGAACGTCCGAATCCGAATTTCATGGGCCGGTGGAGAAGTTATGGCTACACTGGAAGATACTCCCTCTACTCGAGCACTCACCGACGCCCTTCCTTTGGAGTCCTCCGCAAATACATGGGGAGACGAAGTATATTTTTCGGTACCGTTCTCCGCTGATCTTGAGAACAACGCCAAGCAGGTGGTTGATGCGGGAACAGTCTGTTTCTGGGTAGAAGGGAACTGTCTGGCCCTTCCCTTTGGCCCAACGCCCATTTCGGAAGGAGACGAATGCAGGCTCGCATCAGCCTGTAACATTCTTGGAAAACTTGAAAGCGATCCCGTCACGCTCAGTTCGATCCGGTCCGGCCACTCAATTACTGTAGAACTTCAAGAGGCGTAGCGGCCCCTTCTTCTGGGCCTGCGCTGAACCACACTGATGAATCTTCGGGGACTGTTTCACTTGGGAGTGATCTACATTGCCTGGGGCAGTACCTATCTCGCCATACGCGTGGCGGTTCGGGAAGGCGCCGGTTTTGCGCCCTTCACCATGTCCGCTATGAGAGTCCTTGCAGGCAGTTTGATCCTATTTGCCCTTGCGTCCGTTGTCAGGAGTGGCCGAATTGTCCCCACCTTGAAAGAATTGCGGGTGGTGGTGATTTCAGGCATACTCCTATGGCTGAGTGGCAACGGCCTTGTGGCGGTAGCGGAGACAAAAGTTCATTCGTCATATACTGCTGTCATCATCGGTACCACTCCCCTTTTTGTCGCGCTTATGGAGTCCATTATAGACCGTCGAAAGCCGTCATTTTATCTCCTCTTTTCCCTTCTAATCGGTATTGTGGGCGTGACGGTCCTCAACTGGCCCATGCTTCTCGCTCGAAATCTTGAGAGTCTTTGGGCTGCTGGGCTCATAATATTCGCTTGCATTGGCTGGGGTGCGGGATCCATTATCCAAGGAAGAAAAAAGGTGGGTATTACGCCCGAAGCAAGTTCGGCATGGCAGCAGTTGGCGGGATCGATAGTGCTTGGGCTCAGTGCACTCCTCATGAACGAACCAATCCCCGCACCCACAAACGAAGCGTGGGTGGCATGGGGCTATCTCGTAATTTTCGGATCGGTTATTGCATTTACATCTTTCGTGAAAGCGCTCAGATTACTCCCCACCGATATTGTCATGACTTACGCCTACGTCAACCCTGTGGTGGCCGTCTTCCTCGGTTGGCTGATCCTTGGGGAACCGGTGACAATCTATACACTGGCAGGAATGATACTGATTGTTATAGGGGTTATGGGGGTTTTCAGAGACCGCGGTAGGCAATCTACAGAATAACCGTTGCATTCGCTAAATTCCCTGTCCATTCTATGAGACAGAAAATATGAGGTTCATAATGAGAAATAGCACTGTAGTTACAGCTGGTCTAGCCGCTATTCTTTTTTGTGGAAGAATTGAAGCTGAATCAAAACGGCCCATGACCATTGTTGATTTAATTAATGTCCCATCCATCAGCGATCCACAACTGTCGCCTGATGGGACGCAGCTACTCTACACCCTCTCCAAGGCAGACTGGGAGAAGAACAAACGCACTGCCCACATCTGGCGCACCGATACGGACGGCTCTAATGTGATAAGAATGACCAATGGCAAAAATGGTGAGAGCTCGCCGCGATGGGCGCCCGACGGACTACAATTTGCCTTTATTGCTAAACGTAGTGACGATGAAGATGCCAAGAGACAACTTTTCCTCATCAGCAATTCGGGGGGCGAAGCAAAACAAATCACCGATCATAAAACAGGCGTCTCCAACATTCAGTGGTCGACTGACGGTGATTATATCTATTTCCTTTCTAGTGATTCCAAGAGCGAAGAAGAAAAGAAAAGGGATGAGCTGGAGGACGACGTATTCGCATTTGATGAAAACTATAAACAGCGGCATCTCTGGAAAGTGGCTGTATTAAGTGGTGAAACCACTCGAATAACAGAAGGTGATTTTTCCATAACCAACTACCGTCTTTCTCGAGACGGCACCATGATTGCTCATCACCGTGGCCCTAACCCACTCTACGACTCCGCCGCTCAGAACGAGGTATGGGTAATGAGCGTTGATGGCAGTAACGCTCTGCAGATAACCGACAATAGTGTGTCGGAATCAGGTGCGCAGCTCTCCCCTGACAACTCTACCGTCCTCTTCGTCAGCTTTTCAAACAACGAATTCGAGTTTTACTACAACGACAACATTTTCGTCTCTCCTGCCAAGGGCGGTAAACACAAGCTCTTGTTGGAGGAAATGCCCCATGAAGTAAATAGCGCCACCTGGTCTAAAGACGGTGCAAACATCCTCTTCACCGCCAACACAGGCGTCAGGACGGAGTTCTTTTCCGTCTCTGTGAAAGGGGAAAAACTGTCCCAGCTCACCAAGGGTGATCATTCACTGAGGAACTTCCGCTACCATCACGGTCTTGACAGTATTGTATTTGGTATCTCTGATCAATCGAACGCCGGGGATATACATATTCTCGAAAACGGACGTCGATCAAAACCCCAGAAAGTGACCACTGTATATGACTATCTAGGGCAGCAGTTCCGTCTTCCCAAGCAGGAAGCGATCCAGTGGAAAGGTGCCGACGGCGTGATGGTAGAAGGATTACTATACTATCCCCTCGATCACCAGAAAGGAACGGCTTATCCACTTTGCGTTCAAACTCACGGCGGACCTGCTGCTTCGGACAAGTTTGGATTCGGGAGATGGAGCAAGTACGTTGAGGTACTGACATCTCGTGGCTGGATGGTGTTCAAGCCCAACTACCGGGGAAGCACCGGTTACGGCGATGACTACCTACGTGACATGGTTGGACACTACTACCACCAATCCCACCTCGATGTGATGACCGGTGTGGATCATCTTATTGAAAAGGGTCTCGTTAATGGCGACCGCATGGTGAAGATGGGGTGGAGCGGAGGCGGGCACATGACCAATAAAATTATTACACACACTGATCGATTCAAGGCCGCCTCATCCGGCGCCGGTGCCGTAAACTGGATTTCCATGTACGGCCAGAGTGATGTCAGGATTTACCGCACACCATGGTTCGGTGGTACACCGTGGCAAAAAGATGCCCCCATCGATGTCTATTGGGAACACTCTCCGCTGAAAGATATCTGGAAGGTGACGACGCCGACGCTTGTTCTTGTTGGAGAGAATGATATACGCGTCCCCATGCCCCAATCGGTGGAACTCTACCGCGCTCTCAAGTCCAACGGCGTCCCCACCCACCTCTATGTGGCACCGAGAGAACCCCACGGCTGGAGAGAATTAAGGCATGAGCTATTTAAAGTAAATGTGGAGTTGGACTGGTTCGAAAAACACGCTTTAGGCCGGGATTATCTCTGGGAGGAGGCCCCCAGTATTGATCAAAAATCTTAGCTAGAGACCGGGCTAGAACCAGAGATCTTCCTCTTGACTAGGTAGCAGTCTACTAGTTGTAGTTTTGCTATCAAATGATTGTAAGAACCCTGAGAATACGGCCTTCTTTTATTAGGCAAGACTTTCACATTTTTCTTTTAAGGCATCCAACGTAATATTGGTCTTTCCTAACGGAGCATAGTTGATCAATTCGTAATGGCCAGAACGATGGCAAAGCAATTTTTCTTTTCTCGCAAGCCGGATGCGGGCCGGACTTGCCAACATGAGTGGGCCAGTTTCTAACTTCCCAGCTGTCTGCCCCACCAAACCTTCACTCCACCAGTCCATCCTGTTCTTAAATGGCTGAACCAGCAACTTTAACCGTTGTGGTGGGTGCCCAGTGGGGCGACGAAGGGAAAGGGAAAATCACCGACTATTTCGCAGGTGATTGCGATTACGTTGTCCGCTTTCAAGGAGGCAATAATGCGGGCCATACCGTCATCGTTGAAGGTGAGGTATACAAACTACACCATATTCCGTCCGGTGTCCTCTATCCTCAGCCTGTATCCGTTATCGGCAATGGTGTTGTGGTCAACCCGAAGGGGCTCATCGAAGAGATTGAATCCCTAAAAACGAAAGGTGTGAAACTTAACCTGAAGGTGAGCGACAGGGCACATGCCATCATGCCGTATCATATTGTTATGGATGAATGTCTCACTTCACATCAGGGTGAACTTGCTGCTGGCAGTACAAAACGAGGTATCGCTCCAGTGTATGCTGATAAAGCTTACCGCCATGGCATTCGTCTTGGTGATCTTATTGAACCTGCCATTTTTGAGGAGAAACTCCAGCGTGCTTACCAGTTTAATGAACAGGTGGTAACACGGGCCTTCGGCGTAAAGTTCGACCTCGCATTTGATGACATCTATACCGACTATCTCAAGTTCGGCGAGATGCTGCAACACTACATCTGTGATACCCAACTTGAACTGTTCGAAGCATACAGGAATGGCAAATCGTTTCTTTTTGAGGGGGCTCAAGGTGTTTCGCTTGATATCGATCACGGACTTTATCCCCACACCACCAGCTCCAACACCGTAGCGGGACAGATGAGCGTCGGAACGGGAATCGGTTTCAATGGAGAGCGGCGAGTGATCGGCGTTGCCAAGGGATACGTCTCCCGGGTCGGCATTTCACCCTTCCCAACAGAGCTTGAGGGAACCGAAGCGGACTATCTCCGCGAACGGGGACAGGAGTACGGAACCACAACAGGCCGGCCGAGACGTGTGGGAAATCTTGATCTTGTTCAACTGAGGCAGGCGGTTCGTGTGAACGGCTTGACGGAAATTGCTCTCACCAAGATCGATATCCTATCTGGTTTGGAAGAACTTTCCGTCTGTACCACTTACAACATCACGGGGGAGGAAGTTCGAGAGATGCCAGGCAGTCTTGCAAAAATGCGGCAGGCCACTCCGAATTCAGTCGCTCTTCCAGGATGGGCGGAAATGACCGATAAGGATATCGAAAGGCTATGCTCCGGCGGATACGGCAATCTGCCTGATACCATGAAGGCATATATTGATTTTATAGAACAGGAGGTCAACTGCCCAATCACGATCATATCTCTCGGTCCTCAACGTCATCAGACGATCGTGAGGTAATGGTTGTCTTTCGACAACGAAACGTTTGATTTTAACACACTTTCGGAATCGGAAATTGAGATATCCCTTCGGGAAAAAAACATCCCCCTCACCACTGAAGAAGTCCTTAAAATTCAAAATGATATGCTGGGCCGAGCCCCGTCTCTGGCAGAACTTATATTATTTTCCATCCAGGGATCTGAACACTGCGCCTATAAGAGCAGCCGGACCCACTTAAAGCAGTTTACTACCGAAGGCCCCGATGTGGTTCTCGGTGCCAAGGAAGATGCGGGGGTGGTGGCTGTTGCCACCGATAAGGAGGGCCACCGCTGGTGTGTGGTCATGAGCCACGAATCCCACAACCATCCATCACAGATCGTCCCTTATGAGGGAGCAGCCACCGGCGTAGGCGGCAATGTCCGGGACGTTATGTGTATGGGTGCCGAAGTGATTGCCTGTACGGATTCGTTCCGTTTTGGAGATATCAACAGCAACAAGACCAAATGGATACACGATGGCGTGGTGGCAGGTATCGCTGGTTACGGCAATCCATTAGGTATTCCCAACATTGGCGGAGACATTTATTACCATCAAGGATACAACGAAAATTGTCTGGTCACTCTTGTTACATTGGGAATCGTTCGTGAAGACCACATCCTTCATTCCTACGCCCCCCAGAATGCTGATGGCTACGATCTGATTCTCATTGGTAAGCCCACCGATAACAGCGGATTTGGCGGCGCCAGTTTTGCATCCCTCGAACTGGAAGAAGATAAAAAGGAACAGAATAAGGGTGCTGTTCAGGAGCCCAACGCTTTTCTGGAGCGCCATCTGTTGAAATCATCCTATGCACTGTTTGATATCCTGAAAGAAAAGGGGTTCATTGATAAAATGGGCTTTAAGGATCTGGGAGCCGGCGGTGTTGCCTGCGCCAGCGTGGAATTGGCAGAAACGTCCGGCTACGGATCTGAAGTGTGGATGGATAAAATTCACATCGGCATGGACAACCTCCATCCATCGGTTTACCTCTGCAGCGAAACCCAGGAGCGGTTTATGTGGGTGTCACCGCCGGAGGTGACACCAATGATACTGGAGCATTATAATACGGTCTTTGACCTGCCCGGCGTGAGCGAAGGCGCACAGGCATCGGTCATCGGCAGGATTCGCAACGACGGACAATATATTGTACACAATGGAGACGAAGAAATTGTCAACGCCCCGGCAGCGGAAGTAACCGAAGGTTTTTTGTACGACCGCCCTTACGTAGCTCGGGATCAAAATTTTACAGAACCTAAGATTCCAGAGCCTGACAATTATAATGCAATATTGCTGGAAATATTGGCCCATGAAAATATGGCCAGCAGGGAGCCCGTATTCGAAACCTATGATAAACAGGTTCAGGGAAGAACCCACACCGAAACGGGCCTTGCCGATGCGGGCGTTATGGCGCCCTTTAATTCTGAAAATTATCCGGAAGAAATTCGCAATGTAGGTATCGCCCTCTCCACAGATCATAATCCACGCTATGGACTCATCGACCCATACTGGGGCGGCGTAAATGCTGTGGTGGAAGCCATGCGGAATGTGGCCGCTGTGGGCGCCACACCCCATGCAGTTTCAGATTGTCTATGTTTCGGCAACCCGGAAAAGCCCCATCAGATGTGGGAGTTCGTGGAAAGCGTTCGCGGTATTGCCGATGCCTGCCATACCATTGCACTGAAAGATAATCCCCATGACGCCACGCCCATTATTGCAGGAAATGTGAGTTTTTATAATGAATCAAAAAACGGCGCCATCCCACCCAGTCCCATTGTGAGCTGTCTTGGACGGTTCAAGGATGTGAGACGCACCATACCCATGCATTTTCAGAAAAACGATTCTGTTATTTTAATGATCGGCGAGCGTAAAGATGAGCTGGGCGGCTCGGTCTACTATTCTCTCTATGATGAACTGGGAGAACATGTGCCAAAACCGGATTTGGATGAAGTCAGAAACCAAATCTTCGCCATTACCGATTGTATCGAACAGGAGTTGTTCTTGTCATGCCATGATATCGCTGACGGTGGTATAGCATCGGCTCTGGCGGAAATGACTTTCGGAAACAGGATCGGCTGTAAAATGCATATTGAAAGTGACCTTGCCCCTGCCAAAATTCTTTTTTCAGAAACAGGCGGTTTTGTGGCAGAAACATCCCGGGGGAATATTAAAAAAGTTCAATCTGTTTTTTCAAACTATGGTGTGAGCGTCTTTGAGATAGGAACTGCTGGCGGTGAATCAATCAATATCAATGAAGCGGTAAAGCTCGCGGTTGTTGATGCAAGGGAAGCCTGGACAAATGGTTTGCGTGGTAAACTATGAGCAAATTGGATTACAAATCAGCCGGCGTTGACATCGATGCCGGTAACGAAGCCGTGGAGCGCATCAAGAGTGGTGTAAAGTCCACCTTCACATCCAACGTGCTCACAGGCCTGGGCAGTTTCGGTTCCCTTTATGATTTGAAACCCATTCTGGATTTTTACAAGAATCCCGTCATGGTCCAAAGCATTGATGGTGTGGGTACAAAGACCATAATCGCCAGAAAACTGGGCAAATTCGACACCATCGGCATTGACCTGTTGAGTGCCTGCGCCAATGATATTTTGGTCATGGGTGCCCGGCCACTCACCTTTCTGGATTATATTGCAAACGATAAACTGGATCCGGCTGTTATTGAAGAAATTCTGTCCGGAATGGTGAATGCCTGCCGAGATACGGGTGTTTCCCTGGTGGGGGGCGAAACGGCAGAAATGCCCGACACCTATCTGCCCGGCGAGCACGACCTGGTGGGAATTATTACCGGCGTGGTTGAAAAAGATAATATCATAACTGGAGAAAAAATCCGGCCAGGGCATGCGGTGCTGGGGCTGCCGTCCAATGGTCTACATACCAATGGATATTCCTTTGCCCGGAAACTCTTTTTTGAGGTTGGTAGATATGATGTAAATGATTCCATTCCTGAATTGGATAAATCTGTTGGCCTCACTTTGCTTGAACCCCACATTAATTATACGAATCATGTGTTTGCAGCGCTTGATGCGGGCGTTGATATTAAAGGGGTTGCCCACATCACCGGTGGCGGTTTGGTGGAAAACATTCCCCGGATTTTACCGGACGGATGCGGAGTGGAAATTCAAAAAGAGTCGTGGCCCAGCCTGCCTGTTTTTGATGTGATGCAATCCATCGGCAATATAGATGAAGATGAAATGTTTCGTGCTTTTAATATGGGAATCGGGATGGTGCTTATAGTTAACCTGAAGGATGTAAATGGTGTGAAAGATTTGCTAAAAGGTTTGACGGATGTATATGAAATTGGAATTGTTTCGAGCAGTGTCATAGGTGTGAATTTTTAATGAGCCTTTCCATCGCAATCATTCAATTCCCCGGTTCCAACACAGAACGTGAAACACTCATGGCCTGTCGTCGTGTGGGGCTGAGCCCCGTTGAATTTCTGTGGAATGAGCCGGCTGAAACATTATCCACCTTTGACGGCTATATAATAGTAGGTGGATTTGCCTACGAAGACCGATCACGAGCCGGCATTATTGCAGCCCTTGATCCGATCATGAACCAGGTGAAAATAGAAGCGACTTCGGGGAAGCCCGTACTGGGCATCTGCAACGGGGCCCAGATTCTGGTGGAAAGCGGGCTCGTCCCGGGTCTGAAGAATCACCGTGTCGGCGTGGCACTTACCGATAATAAGCGGGTAAAAAGTGGCAATGTGGTGGGCGTGGGTTATTACAATACCTGGGCAAATCTGCAAATGTCAGTCTCGCCGGAACGCTGTGCATTCACACGTCATTTAAAGATGGGCGATTTTATCACCATTCCCCTGGCTCACGGGGAAGGACGGTTTATCATCCCAGACAAACTGTTGGGAAAAATGATTGCCAACGATCAAGCCGTTTACCGCTACAGCGATGATAATGGTGATGTGGTGGATGAATTCCCCACCAACCCCAACGGTTCCATGCATAACCTGTCGGCGGTATGCAACCCCCAGGGAAACGTCATGGCCATGATGCCCCATCCGGAACGAACGGAAAACGGGGATGTTATCTTTTCTTCCATGAAAGAATTTATTGAGCTGGGCAATCCGGTCACGGATCATGTATTATCCTATAACCGCTCCCATTACAAAGTGAAAAAATATGCGTCAGATCGTGATGCAACAGAATGGCTTGTTGATATGATTATAACAGATAACGAAGCGGCGTCGGTAGAAGGCGCTTTGAACAAACTCGGGCTCGATGTGAAAGTGACGCGACAAACTCACTGGGAGATTGGGACGAACGGCGATGCAGACACAATCCTGAAAAAGATCGATGATAGCGGAGAACTCTACAATTCCAACAAGGAATTTATCAGCGAAGTGGATGGAGGTGAAAATACCATCTCTTTCCTGGTTCGCCAGAAAGATGACGTGCTCAGCAGAGCAACATTTGAAGCGCTCAAAGAGCGGTTCGAAATCAAAGGTCTGTGCTCCTTAAAACGAGGTGTCAGATGGAATCTTACCGTAAATGGTGGTAATATTGATACCGTTTCTCAGAACATTTTGGACACACACATACTATTCAACCCGCTATCGCAGGAATGCTATGAAATCAACTGAACAGTACAAAGACCGCATTAAAGCGGAATTAAACAACACCTTAACCGCAACGAATCTTCCCAGCGATTCCAAGAAGACCGGCAAGGTCCGGGACCAATATGACCTGGGAGATAAAATTGCACTCGTTACCACCGACCGCCAAAGCGCCTTTGACCGTGTTTTGGCGTCCATCCCGTTCAAAGGGCAGGTGCTGAACCTCACCAGCGCCTGGTGGTTTGAAAAAACGAAACACATCATCCCCAACCAGGTAATTGATGTGCCGGACCCCAATGTGACATTTGCAAAAAAATGTGATGTTTTCCCCATCGAATTCGTGGTCCGAGGATACATTACCGGCAGCACCAGCACCTCCCTGTGGACGGTTTATAACAATGGCGACAGAGAATACTGCGGCAACATTCTGCCAGAAGGGCTTAAGAAAAATCAAAAGTTGAACGACAATATGCTTACACCCACCACTAAGGAAGAACACCATGACCGCCCTATTGCACCGCCGGAAATTGTGAGCGAAGGTTGGATGACCCAGGAAGACTGGGATTATTGCAGTCAGAAGGCGTTGGAACTGTTTACGTTTGGACAGCAACAAGCAGCAGAACACGGCATGATTCTAGTGGATACCAAATATGAAATGGGCCGGGATAAAGGTGGCAATATTGTGCTGATTGATGAAATCCACACCCCCGATTCCAGCCGTTACTGGATCGCCGAAACTTACGATGAACGGATGGCGGCTGGGCAG
>CEUZ01007144.1_pt1 | contig 12617 bp, 12 predicted proteins | sample 361511 | NCBI WGS metagenome assembly CEUZ01 (sample SAMEA2622822, study PRJEB7988) | marine metagenome | biome: marine biome (ENVO:00000447); feature: surface water layer (ENVO:00002042); material: "saline water (ENVO:00002010), including plankton (ENVO:xxxxxxxx)" | depth 5 m
CAAGATTCCATACTTGCGGCAGAAAATTGGTATGGTTTTTCAAAATTATCATTTATTGGATGATCGAAATCTATTTGAAAATATTGCCCTGCCTCTCCATGTGATCGGCGTTGAAAAAGATGAAATTGTAGAGCGCGTAAATGATTCTATTGAAGAAGTTGGTTTGGAAGGTAAAGAAAATCACTTTCCCATGGAGTTGTCGGGTGGAGAGCAGCAGCGAGCCTGTGTCGCACGAGCATTGGTTAAAGATCCGGATATTATTCTTGCCGATGAACCTACAGGCAATTTAGATCCTGTAACGTCTTTCGAACTCATCAAATTATTAGAAGAGGTCAATCGAGAGGGAGCGGCCATTCTAATGGCATCCCATAATTATAACTTGATTAAGGGAAGAGGGCATCGCATTATCGAAATCCAAAATGGAACGGTGAGGCAATCCTGATGGATAAAATGATGTTTCTATTTTCTGAGGGATTGAAAAATCTGTGGCGACATAAACTCACTGCATTTTCAGCAATTTTTTCCACATTTTTAACCCTCTCTGTTACGGGCTCACTGATCATTGCCACTGAGAATACAAGTAAGGTTATTGAATACTTACGGGATAAGTACAAAATTGAAGTGTTTTTTAAGCAGAATATATCCGATGACCGTGTATTAGCTTTGGCCCAAGAGTTCAATTCAATCAGAGGAATCCGATCTACCACAGTCATTACCAAATCCGATGCAGAAAAAATATTCAAATCCCAATTTGGTGAAAATATTATGGATATGGTGGGATACAATCCATTGCCGGCCAGCTGCGTGTTAAACATTGTAAAGAATCAACCGGATGCTGTCAAAATTCGCCCTATCATTGACCGTCTTCGAACTTATCCTGAAGTAGATGAGGTGAATTATCAGGGGCGTCTCATTAACCAAATCGAATCATATTACCAAAAATTTGTAAAAGGGATGACGGGTCTATTAATTTTGGTTCTGCTCATATCCGTTTTAATAATTTCCAACACGGTTCGATTGACCATTTTTGCCAAGGAGGAATTAATTAAAGCACTTCAACTCATTGGAGCGACTCGGGCTTTTGTGAAGGCACCTTTCGTAATTGAGGGCGTATTCCACGGTTTAATTGGTGCAATACTCGCTTCAATTTTACTCATTGGGGGATTGTCTTTAGGTGATGGCATTTTACAGTCCGTCACTGGTTTAAAATTGCAGTACGATACATTGTTTCTAATTTCCGTATTGTGCGGTACAGGTATCTTAATAAGTTTGGTAGGCAGCAGCCGAGCCATTTCCAAATATTTAAAATAATAAATCATCGATTCCTTCCTTGACTGATGAATTGTAAACCGTCTAATTTTTCCGATTATGTCTAAACCTAAAAACCATAATTTGACTGATAGAGAAGCAGCAATTCTAACGGCTGTGATAGAGGGGTATATTGATAATGGTATGCCCGTATCATCCGGTTTTATCAAAGATAGCTATGAACTGAACGTGTCACCGGCTACCATCCGGAATGAGATGGCCTCGCTTGAGGAAAAAGGATTCCTCACTCATCTGCATACTTCCGGTGGGCGTGTGCCAACGGATATAGGATATCGTTTTTATATAAGTCGACTTAATTCCGTTCACACGATGGATATTCCTTTGGGCAATGATATGAGGAATGAGCTATTGACCATTTCAAACAATGTAGACGAGCTACTAGGGGTAACAGCAGATATGTTGGCTAAAATAAGCAGTATGTTTGGTGTGGTAGCCATTTCTGGATACCAGCAGAGTAAGTTGACAGATATTGAGTTGGTGCCCATCCAAGGGGATCGGATTATGTTTGTTCTGGCATTAGATACTGGTTTAGTCAAATCTATTGTATTAAATCTGGATATTCACATAAACAGTAAGCGAATTCAAAATATTACTCAATTATTGAAAGATCGATTGATTGGATTAACATTAAAAGAAATCCAATCCACGATGAATCACCGGTTAAACGATGCAGAAATGTATGACCACGAATTGGTTCAAATCCTGATCAATGAACGGTATTCATATTTTACTATCGATAGTAATAACAAAATATATACTTCATCTACGAATGTGTTACTTGATCAGCCTGAATTTCAGGATTTAACATTCTATCAGCGGGTTTTGCCTGTATTGGAAAAACCATTTTTGAATCATCATTTTAAAGAAAATTTTCATTTGAACTCAAACAATACATTAATCGGTACAGAGAATGGCGATATTCGTTTAGAAGACTGTGCCATCATCACAACCCAATTTGATAGCGGTATGATGCAAGGGAGAATTGGTGTAATCGGTCCAAAGCGAGTACCTTATTTCTCACTTAAAGCCCTATTAGAAAAATTTACGGAGATTGTACAAAGTGCCATCTAAACAAAAAAAACCAAATAAGAGTGTGCCAAAGAAAAAAGCACCTAAATTATCGCCTACAGCCAAACTGAAGGAAGAAATAAAATCGCTTAATTCAGAGGTGGAAAATCATTCCGACAGATTTTTGCGTTTAAAAGCAGAATTCAATAATTACCGTCGCCGTAAGCAGGAGGAAACATCGAATCTTCTGAAATATGATGGTGAAGCAGTCATCAAACAATTTTTATCTGTATTGGATGACTTAGGTCGTTTGGAATCTGCATCTGCAAAGAATGGAGAGTCCAACAAAGAGACGCTTCATGAAGGTATTGAATTAATTATAAATAAAATCAATAAACGATTTGATGAAATGGAAGTAAAGCCTTTTACCAAGCCGGGGGATACTGTTGATCCTGAACTTCATGATGCCCTCATGATGCGCAGTGAAGAAGGGAAGGCCGAAAATGAAATATTAGAGGTATACGAAATGGGGTATCGTTATAAGGATCGTGTCATCCGTCATGCGAAAGTGGTGGTAAACCAAACACCATCATGAGAGACTTATACGACATTCTTGGCGTCGACAAAGGCGCATCGGGCAACGATATAAAAAAATCCTATCGTAAAATAGCCATGAAATATCATCCGGATAAAAATCCCGGAGATGCAGAGGCAGAGCGACAATTTAAAGAAGCAGCTGAAGCATACTCGGTTCTTTCTGATGATCAGAAAAGACGACAATACGATCAATTTGGCCATGCAGGCGTGGGTATGGGAGACAGCCCTGGTGGAGGTGGATTTCATGGGGGAATGTCCATGGAAGATATTTTCAGTAGTTTCGGCGATATATTTGGAGGAGACTTTGACCCATTTGGCGGCATTTTTGGTGGGGGTGGCCGTCGGCGTCGCATAAAAAAAGCCAGAGATTTGAAGGTGAGTCTTGCATTGGACTACACAGATATTGTTAAAGGGACTGATAAGACGATAAAAATTAAAAGGCACGAAACCTGCGATACATGTAAAGGAAGCGGGGCTCAGGTGGGTACAATGCCCACATCATGTCGACAGTGCAGTGGCTCAGGCCAAATTAGACAAATGTCCCAATCATTTTTTGGTCAATCGGTAACTGTAAGAGAATGTCCGGTGTGTAATGGATCCGGAGAAATGATTGAAAACCCTTGCCGTGTTTGTGGTGGTAATGGCATTCAACGGAAAACAGTCGAAATTAAAATAAAGGTTCCGATGGGTGTTGCGGAAGGGAATTACATGACATTAAATGGCCAAGGCAATAAAGGTCCTAAAGGGTATGAGTCCGGCGATTTAATTATATTCTTTGAGGAGAAGCCTCATCCTGTTTTCACTCGAAATGGGGAAGATGTCATAACGGAAGCTAAAATTCAGATTTATCAAGCTGCCTTGGGGATTTCTTTAGAAGTCCCAACCTTAGAAGGGAAAGCGAAACTCAAAATCCCTGCAGGTATTCAATCGGGACAAATTTTACGAATGCGCGGAAAAGGATTCCCAAAAGTCCGTGGCTCATCTCGGGGTGACCAATTAGTGCGAATACAAGTGTTAACACCGAAATCCTTATCAAAGAAGCAAAAGAAATTGCTGGAAGAAATGGCCAATATCAATGGTCAGGCTGAGCCATCATTTACACGAGTTGATTTGGATTGAATCCATTTACGCAACAGGAAAAAATGATTATTAAGTTTCTGTTGCGCATCATTACAGTTGGATTATTGATAAAAGGGTACCGTTTGTGGTTTGCTGACCCAGTATCATCCATTGAAGATGATATTTTGGCATTCAAAGCAGTAATGCAATAAGTTCAAGATGAAAAAGCTAAAAATCCGGATGAAAAGAAGAAGAATCCAATTGTAAAAAGTGTTAATATCAATACTTCGAATAAAGCGGATTTGATGAGAATACCCGGCATTGGGCCTTTTACTACTGAACGTATTATGATACACCGGCAAGACTTTGGATTATTTCATTCCGTTGAAGCATTATTAGAGGTGAGGGGAATTGCCCCAAAAACATTTGAAAAAATTAAACCGTTTATCAATACAAAGGGTTGACATAGATGTCTGAAAAGAATCAATCAGAATTAACAAAAAAACGGAAACTGCATTCCGATCTACTTGAGTTGGCAATCGTATTTGCCTTTTTATTCTTAATCATCAGTATTTATGTGCCAAGAGCCATATGGGATGAAGAAGAAAAATATGCAAATCAGAGTCAATTCCACATGGAAAATATGTTTGATGTGCAATCGTTTTATAAATCCGTAATAGGTGAATACAATCCGGATGGACTGTGGGCAACTAAAGTAGTGAACTCTGTGCGAGATTCACTTACAGGGGATTCCACATATCTGGGAGAACAATCCATCACCCTTGATAATAAAACGTTTACTGTCAATGTACCCAAAGGATACGATATTGAGTTTGATACAACCTTTGGTTTCCCAATGACACGTCGAGATACTGTATTGGATACAACGGCCACCATTGTAATGTTCTCCGAAGATCTTTCTCGGAATGATACATCCTATGTGCAAAAGAAAAGGCTTGCCCAATTTATGGCGGACAGCAATTTTGTTTCATTGTTGGAAGAAGTAGAAACTGAACGGGTAGAAGTGGTGAATTACTACGATTCTTATATGCCCGACTCATTAATGTATTTCTGTCCCGTTGTTGAAAAACCGTACCTCATTTCGGTTAAAGATGAAGGGAATGCAGTGCGAGTAGATAGCCCTATTGAAGAAACCGTTGTGCGCAAACGGTATGTGATTTTTGCATTTAAAGCGGATAATCACGGCTTCATCAACGACGGCACAAAAAGTTGGGATAGGTAACAATCTGTAAGTGATCCATCTCGCAATATCGGATAGCCATCTTTTTTGTGCACAATGGACTGAGAAAGATGGGAAACCGTTACTTTCTTCTATATCCTATAAATCACTCCCAAGGTCCTTAACCCGTTTGAATTCTGTTGAGAGTGAAATTATTTCTGTTCTCAACGCCGGTCTCCATTTAATCCGAGAAGATGTTCCATTTGAAGGTGAAAAAGTCTTTGTGACTATTCAGGATGGATTCACCCAATCTGTATTCGTCCCTTTTGAACAAGATATGACGGAAAATGACGGATGGTCTTTCGCCAAATGGACGCTAAATCATCGTTGGTCTACAGATAAAAATCATGAATATTTTGGCCGATCTTTTGGTGAGGATAATCGATATGTATATGCTGTACGTGTACCATCCACCTTCACTGAACCCATTAAAATGGCTATTCAAGAATTGGGTGGAGAAGCCTATTGGATGGGGACAGAATCCAGTACCTTTTTTGGATTAAACCCTGAAAAAGGTTGTACCGTATTTCAAATCGAAAAAACTGGATATAATTACCATCAATATTCTCAATCTGAATTTCAAAATGGCACGGCTAGGTTTCTCAAAGGGGAATGGGTGCTCCATGCCGCTAATGGAAGCAGTAATCCTAAAGGAGTATTTAAAGGCCAACTTTTAGCAGCTGGGAAATTATCTGATCAGAGAAAAGCCCATTTTAAAGGACGCCGAATCAAGCAAATGGTATCTTTGGCGGGCATCAATATAGAAGGCGATATTATACCCAAATCTATAACTGAAGAAGACCTTTACAGTTTTACGGCAGTTGTCAACGGGACTGTCAAAGGGGTGACATTAAACTTTTTTGATCAACCGGGTTTCCAACCATTTAGCTATCAACCACCTGGACCAAAAGTTGAACCAAAACCAAAAGAAGCAAAAAGGGTAAAAAAGAAAAAAGAGCCAAAAATTTTAGTCAAAAAGAGTTCGGGTAATGGGCTGAAAACTATACTCTACATTTTCTTTTTTGTTACCATTGGGATTATGCTTATTTATGATCAAAAACCAGAATTATTTACGGATATTATCCCTAAACTCAAATGGGTAGGATCCGAAACACCCAAAGCGGAAATTAAATCGATTACGCCAACGCCAATTGTGAAAACTGAGCCAGTAAAGGCATTGCCGAAATATCTGGTCAAATCCCAAAGTTTAATTGCTACCGCACTTAAAACTCTGAGCTTGACGGATCAACATCAAATATTATTGTTATCCATTAGTGACGGACGAATGGATTTAGAATTGCTCGGTGATAAAACCATGGATGCGTCAATTGACTCAATTGGTGATGTGCTAAACTATTCACTTCGGCAAGTGGCAGGTGATGAGCGATTTGAGCATGGATATCTCGTGCAATATGTTTCCGTCACATCATTCAGCCCTGACATAACACAATCGCTTGAAGATTTTGAAGCCCATGTTGGAAATATTCAGCAATCATTTTTTAAAGCATTAGATTCTATTGACAAGGATGGTCGTTCAATTACGCCCGTAATTGTTAGGGTCAGTGGGGATAATTATATTCAAACGCTTTTGAACCATTTGCTATCCAATGGGCAAAATATTGCATTAGAAAAATTTGTATACAAGGGTGGTACAGATTCAGTGCAACCATCTGCTATTTATTATATATCCATTTATGGTAAAATCCAATCAGAGCCACAAGGATAAATCATGCAAATTCAGGCAGGCCAATATAAAGGCCGCCGTGTAAAAACGGTTAAAAATGCACCTTATCGACCCACCACATCCTTGGTACGAAAAAGTCTGTTTGATATTTTGAGGGATATTTCTAGGAAATCGGTATTAGACTTATTTGCAGGGTCAGGTATTGTTGGTTTTGAAGCAGCCAGCAGAGGAGCAAAATCCGTAACATTTGTAGAATCCAGTATGAGAGTGAATGCGTTACTGAAAATGAATGGTGCACTGTTTAAGAATACACCATTCCATTACTGCCGACAGGATGCGATCACATTTTTAGATTCATGTAATTCCTATGACATTATTTTTGCCGATCCTCCATATCGATATCATGATACGGATCAATTCGTTTCATTGGCCTTGTCCCGGTTAAATTCGGATGGCATTTTAATTCTTGAATCTTCACCAAGAGAATTCCCAATTTCTCCCTTCAGAGTAAAGGATTATGGTGAAACACAGCTATCCTTTTGGAAAAACGAAGAATGAGAATCGTAATATATCCAGGCACTTTTGATCCCATACACAACGGGCATTTAGATATCGCGGAACGGGCTGCGACTCTTTTTGATAAACTCATATTTGCCGTAGCAGCGAATGCGGAGAAAAATCCATTATTTAGTCCGAAAGAGCGGATTGAAATGATTATGAAATCAACGGAACACGTTCCGAATGTTGAAGCATATTCTACAGATGGTTTGATCGCCGATTTTGCTCGAAAATACCGAGCCGCGGCCCTAATCCGAGGATTACGTCATGTTTCCGATTTTGAGTTTGAATTCCAAATGGCCACAATGAATCATCATCTTAATTCAGATGTATCAACTTTATTAATGGTTACATCTGAAAAATTCATTCATTTAAATTCAAGTGTGGTTAAAGATGTGGTCCGGTTAAAAGGCGACATTTCTAAATTTGTCCCTAATAACGTAATTAATCAATTAAAAGTAAAATATAATTTGTCCTAAAATATTTTAATCTCTGTTACTTTTGCGAAAGCAAATCTTCTCTATTTTTATTAAATTTCCTGTCAATATTTCATAGAAAATTAGCCTAATGCCTACATACGATTATAAGTGCAACGCATGCAGTCACACCTTTGAATATTTTCAGGCTATGACTGATGCACCATTAGAAATATGTCCCCAATGTGACGGAAACGTAAGACGTTTGGTGAGTGGAGGGTCAGGTTTAATCTTTAAAGGAAGCGGATTTTATATTACAGACTATGCAAAAAAAGATTCATCGAATAACAAGACAGAAACAAAACCCAAAAAAGAAGCAAAAAAGAAACCGGTAAAAGAAAGTACGACATAATGAATAACGTTATACAGGGTGAAAAAATTACACTTGAAAATGGGCAACTAAATGTGCCAAGCCATCCAGTCATTCCATTTATTGAGGGGGACGGTATCGGTCCAGATATTTGGCATGCATCTCAAGTGGTATTTGATGCATCTGTTGAAAAAGCGTATGGAGGAGATCGCTCAATAGTTTGGAAAGAAGTATTGGCTGGAGAAAAGGCTAATAAGGCAAACGGCACTTGGCTACCCGATGAAACGTTAGATACGATTCGTGAATATTTAATTGCAATTAAAGGTCCTCTGACTACACCAGTTGGCGGTGGTATTCGTTCATTGAATGTAGCGCTAAGACAAATATTAGATTTGTATGCTTGTGTGCGACCTGTCCGCTGGTTTGAAGGTGTGCCTTCACCAGTGAAAAAACCAGAATTGGTTGAGATGGTTATCTTTCGTGAAAATACAGAAGATATTTATGCTGGAATTGAATGGATGCATGGCACTGATGAAGTAAAAAAAGTGAAATCATTTTTGAAGAATGAAATGGGTGTTACCAATATTCGCTTTCCTGAGACTGCATCCTTAGGTGTAAAACCAGTCTCTATAGAAGGGACGGAAAGGATTGTAAAAGCTGCATTGGACTATGCAATCGCTCACAATCGTGATACAGTTACTTTTGTTCATAAAGGTAATATTATGAAATACACTGAGGGACAGTTCAAAGCCTGGGGCTATGAACTAGCGAAACGTGAATATGGGGCAAAGGATTATAAGGGCGGTCCTTGGCAGGTAATCGATAATAATGGAAAACAACTTATCGTTAAAGATGTGATTGCCGACGCATTTTTGCAGCAAATTTTACTCCGTCCTGCTGAATATGATGTAATAGCCACACTCAATTTAAATGGGGACTATATCTCCGATGCATTGGCAGCCATTGTAGGTGGTATTGGCATTGCTCCAGGTGCGAACATTAATTATGATTCTGGCCACGCTATTTTTGAAGCAACCCACGGTACGGCACCAAAATATGCAGGTAAGGATATGGTGAATCCGTCATCTGTAATTTTATCTGGTGTCATGATGCTAGAGCATATGGGGTGGCAAGAAGCAGCTGACCTCATTACCAAAGGTATTAAAGGGGCGATCAATGACAAAACAGTTACCTATGATTTCCACCGCTTAATGGATGGTGCTACAAAAGTATCTTGCTCAGGATTTGGTGAGGCTATTATTGCTAATATGTAAACAATTCATTAAGCATTATATTGAAAAAGGTGTGTAAGCTATTGCACACCTTTTTTATTATGAATCATGTTTGTTGATTATACTAAAGTAGAACTTCACGCCGGCAAAGGCGGTCCGGGATGTGTTTCATTCCGACGGGAAAAATACATACCAAAAGGTGGCCCTGATGGTGGTAACGGTGGTCGAGGCGGTAATATCATTGTCCAAGGGGACAGTAACCTTCATACCCTTCAAGATATTCGATATTCACGAATTTATACTGCAAAAAATGGGACATCTGGTTTATCCAGCATGAAAACCGGAAAAGATGGGGAAGATATCATTATCCGTGTTCCTCTAGGTACATTGATTCGAAATGTTACATCCGGCATGGTAGCAGCTGATATGGTGGAAGACGGGGATGAAGTTGTAATTTGTAAAGGTGGTATTGGAGGTAAAGGAAATGTGAATTTTAAATCATCCACCCATCAAACGCCACGGTATGCCCAGCCTGGTACTGAGGGCGAAACAGGGGAATTCGAATTTGAATTAAAAGTATTGGCGGATGTGGGTTTAGTAGGGTTGCCCAACGCAGGAAAATCAACTTTACTATCCGTTTTATCTAAGGCTAGACCGAAAATTGCTGATTATCCCTTTACGACATTAGAACCACATTTGGGTATTGTAAAAACAGGTGAATACCAATCATTTCTCATGGCAGATATTCCCGGTCTTATTGAAGGGGCAAGTAAAGGAAAGGGATTGGGACATCAGTTTTTGCGCCACATTGAAAGGAACCGATTACTTTTATATTTAATTGATGGTAATGAAGAGGAGCCATTGAATGTCTTTAATACATTAAAAAATGAATTGAAAACTTATAATGAAGCACTCCTCCTCAAACCTATAGCTTTGGTACGAACTAAAGGCGATACTTTGAATGATGTGGATGAAACTAAATGGGAATCCATTCCTGAATATTTTATGGAAATATCATCCGTCGCTCAAACGGGCCTCACTGATCTGGTTCGTGAAATAGCCAATCGGTTAAATGAAATCTGAATTCATCATTCAACTATTAAATTTAACCAAGGTGGAGCATGCCATAGTAAAGTTGCTTGAAGAAGACCCAATGCACATTCATGATATTGTGTTTGGGAGTAATTTAGATTTGACAACAGCATTGACATTATTGTAAAAATAGAATTAAAAGGGGCTGTGTTTCAGGTAAGCGGAAAACAATTTGCAAGAGCTTAGAATACTTTGTGTTCCGGTTATGAAAACCATTAAATTTGAACCAATTATTTCTTAAATAAAGTTTGAAATGGAGGGGTGGCCGAGTGGCTTAAGGCGGCACCCTGCTAAGGTGTTTTAGGTGAAATATCCTAACGTGGGTTCGAATCCCACCCCCTCCGCACGGTGCGTACTTAGTAAAGACATTTTTTCACCTAGGTTTAGTTCCAGATTATCAAGAGATAAAATCCCCCCATATCAGGGTTCTTATATTTTAATTTGAATCGTTATTTAACTCATATACTCTAACTATTTTACTTTTACCACCAAGTAATAATTGTAAAATAAAACGGTAGATAATATATTCTTATGAAGCGTCGAGCCATTCTAATATATTAGAATCACAATTATTGTGAGCGCTATTACTTAAAATAGATAAATATATTAGGGAAGGATGAATGGTGAAAAATATCATATCAATTTCTTTAATTTTATTCTTTAATACATTATTTGGTCAGGTCACATTTTCAGAACATGTGGTTTCAGATACTGTTAAAAATGCCTTTTCTGTATTTGCAGTCGATGTAGATGGCGATGGAGATACGGATATACTTTCTGCAAATCTTGCGGATAGCAAGATTGTTTGGTATGAGAATGATGGTAATGAAAATTTCACTGAACATCTCATATCTAATTCTGCTATAAGCGCAAATTCTGTTTATTCGGCGGACGTAGACGGTGATGGAAACATGGATGTGCTATCTTCATCTGCAAATGATGACAAAATCGCTTGGTATGAAAATGACGGTAATGAAAGTTTCACCGAGCGTGTAATTTCAACATCAGCTGATGCTGCACACGATGTTCATGCCGCAGATGTGGATGGTGATGGGGACATGGATGTACTATCAGCTTCACGATATGATGATAAAGTCTCCTGGTATGAAAATGACGGTAATGAAAGTTTTACCGAGCGTGTAATTTCAACATCAGCTGATGCTGCAAACGATGTTCATGCCGCAGATGTGGATGGTGATGGGGACATGGATGTACTATCAGCTTCACGAGGCGATAACAAGATTGCTTGGTATGAAAATGATGGCAGCGAAAGTTTCACTGAACATGTAATTTCAACATCAGCTACTCATGCTATGTCTGTACATGCTGAAGATATAGATGGTGATGGAGACATAGATGTGCTTTCAGCTGCATATTCTGATAAGGAAATTGCCTGGTGGGAAAATGATGGTAACGAAAGCTTTACCAAAAATGTACTCTCAAATACGGCTAATGGTGCCTATTGTGTCGATGCGGCTGATATTAATAACGATGGGAATATGGATGTGCTTTCAGCTGCAGCTAGGGGCGGCTATATCTCCTGGTTTGAAAACGACGGAAACAAGAATTTTACTGAACATAAGATTAATACTGGTGAAACTACAGCAAATACTGTTTCTGTTTATGCGGCAGATGTAGATAGTGATGGGAATATGGATCTTCTTGCTGCAATTGAATACGATAATAAAATTGCCTGGTACGAGCATTCAGAACCAATTAATACATACGTTCCAGATGACAATTTCGAGCAGGCTCTAATCGACCTTGGTTATGATACAACTCTGGATGATTCAGTGCTTACAGTAAATATCAGCAGTTTAACCACTTTAGATGTTTCTGGAAAAGAAATAAGCAATTTGACTGGGATAGAAGCTTTTAGGGCCTTGACCGTTTTGAAGATAAATACAAACAAATTGACTAGTGTAGACTTGAGTAAGAATACTGATTTAATTGAACTGTATTCCAAATCTAATGAGTTGACAAGTCTGGATATAAGCAAGAATACAGCCTTAACTATACTGCATCTCCACAA
>CEUZ01154412.1_pt1 | contig 12613 bp, 12 predicted proteins | sample 361511 | NCBI WGS metagenome assembly CEUZ01 (sample SAMEA2622822, study PRJEB7988) | marine metagenome | biome: marine biome (ENVO:00000447); feature: surface water layer (ENVO:00002042); material: "saline water (ENVO:00002010), including plankton (ENVO:xxxxxxxx)" | depth 5 m
AAATAATTATCCACAATTAGTCCGATTCCAACCCCAACAGCAAGAGCAGCAATTATTTCAGTGCTAATTTTAAAGGCAAATCCAGTACCATTTTTTTTTCTTTTAAGATTTTTATTTTCTTTTTGATCAAAATTATCTAATTTTTTTTTTAGATTATCTAAATGCTGATTATTATTCATTTTCCCTTAACTTAATTGCTTTTTCTAAGTCAACTGAAACAATACTTGAAACACCCTGTTCAGGCATAGTTACGCCAAACAATCTATCAACTCTGGCCATAGTCATTCGATGGTGAGTAATAACCAAAAACTTTGTAGAAGAAGTTTTTGCAATTTCTTCAACTAAAGTACAAAAACGATCAACATTAGTATCATCTAAAGGAGCATCTACCTCATCCAATACACATATTGGTGCAGGATTTGATAAAAATACTGCAAATAGTAACGAAAGTGCAGTTAAGGCTTGTTCACCTCCTGAAAGTAGAGAAAGATTTTGTAATTTTTTCCCTGGAGGACTTGCAAAAATTTCTAATCCAGCCTGAAGTGGATCAGATTCATCAGTAAATTTTAGATATGCTTTTCCACCACCAAAAAGTTGTTTGAAAAGTTTTTGAAAGTTTTCATTAACTATGCCATAAGCTGCTAACAATCTTTGTCTGCCTTCAGTATTTAGAGTTTCTATAGCCTCTCTTAATTTAGCAATTGCTGCATACAGATCTCCCTGATCATTTTTGATATTATTAACTTTTTCTTCAAGTTCTTTAGATTCTTCTTCAGCTAGTAAATTTACGCCTCCTAGTCTCTCTTGTTCGGCTACCAGCCTTTCTAAGCGTCTTTCTAAATCGTTTAACTCTAGCAAAGGTTTTTCTGGTTTTAATTCAGCCAATTCAAATAATTTATTTAAATCAACATTAAGCCTCTCTTTAACTTGTGATTCTATTTGTTTAATTGTTTCTACAATCATATTAATTGATCCTTCTAAGCGAATTTGTTCTTCACGAAGTTCATTTAACTTAACCTCTTCAAGTTTAAGTGTCTTATTTGTTTCATTAGCTTTTGACTCAGTCTCACGAAGTTTATTTGCAATATCGTCATATGACACTTTATTTTCATCAATTAATTTTTGTAATCGAATTTTTTCTGAAGTGATATTATTTGGAACAGAACGTAGGTTTGAAAGTGCAGTTGTTAAGTTTTTTTCTCTTTGTTTTAATTCATCTATACCTTGTTGTGCTTTATTAAAAATCTCATGCCATTTTTTTTCTTCGGCACTTAATTGTTTTATTCTTCTATTTTTTAATTGTTCTAAAATTGCTTTTGTAGAAGAGTTTTGTTTACCTTTTGATACATAACCATCCCATCTCCAAATCTCCCCAGATGAACTAACTAAAATTTGACCAGGTGATAAATTATTTTGTATTTCAAAAATATCTGATTTATCTTCAATAAACCCAATGAATTCTAAGATTTTTTTTAAATTTTCTGGGCTTTTAATTATAGAAGAAAACTTTTTAATTTTGTCAGGAAATGTTGAAATTGCATCATTTTTTATGATTCTCCAATAGTTTGAATGCTCTTCATCAATAGAAGCTATAAGTTCATCAGAAAAAACAGCTGCAACAGCTTGTTCATAGCCTTCTTCAAAATCAATATAATCTATAATAGGTTTATTGTTTTTAATTTGTTTTAAATTTTTATCTGTTTCTCCTTCATCATCAATAAATAAATCTCCTTGTTGTTTTTCTAGTAATGATTTTTCATCACGGACCCTATCTAAGTTTTCTTTAGCATCACTTAATAAAAATTCTTCACGATTGATATCATTTTTTATTTGTTCAATTCTTATCTGGGTTTCTTCAACTGCTGAATTAGCTCTATAAATTTCTTTTTCTTGATTATCCAAATTTATTGTATTTCTTTGAAGTTCCGATGCAATTTTACTTTCTTTTAAACGAAGGTCTGGCAAGTCTTGTTGAATTTTTTCATACAAAACGTTTATTTTTGCAACTTCTTGAGTTTGCTGATCAACTAAATCATTTTGCTTTGCAATTTTTTCTAGTGATTCGTCTTGTTTATTTTTTTCTATTTGCCATTTCTTATAAAAAACTGAAGCCCTAGCCTTAGTTATATCTCTCTGAATATTTTTATAACGCATAGCTTGTTTTGATTGTTTTCTTAAAATTTCTAATTGCTCTTCTTGTGCTTTTAAAAGATCTTTTACACGCTCTAAATTTGTTTCAGTTGAATTTAAGCGCAGTTCTGCCTCATGACGTCTTGAGTGTAATCCTGTAATTCCAGCTGCTTCTTCTAGTAAAATTCTTCTTTGTTCAGGTTTTGCAGCAATAATTGCTCCCACTCTACCTTGACTCACCATAGATGTAGATCTTGCTCCTGTTGCTGCATCAGCAAATAATAGTTGAACATCTTTTAATCGCACCTCTTTACCATTTACTCGATATTCTGATCCTTCACCCCTCCATATACGTCGAGTTACCTCAATATCATCACTTTGATTAAATAGACTAGGAGCCTTACGTTCAAAATTATCAAGTTCAATAGTTACTTCTGATATATCCCATGCTGGTCTACCGGATGTACCATTAAAAATCACATCATCTAGTTCGCTACCCCTCATTTGTTTAGGTGATAGTTCACCCATAACGAATCTAAATGCCTCCACAAGATTTGATTTGCCACAACCATTTGGTCCAACAATACCAGTAAGCCCATTTTCAATAACTATTTCTGTAGGTTCTACAAAAGATTTAAAGCCTTTAAGTTTAAGCTTATTGAATTTAATCATTGCTTATTCTGATAATATTTTATCAATGATTTGTCTAAATTCTTTTAAAGATTTGTCCCCCTGAATAAGGTTTCCATTTATGATAAAAGAAGGGGTTGTGCTGATGTTAAACTCTTTTTGAGCATCAATAATTCCCTGTAAAATTTTATTTTCTAGCTCTGTATTGGAAATACAAGCCTCAAACTCTTCTTTTGTCATTCCCCCGCTTTGCATAATTTTATATAATTCTTCTTTAGATTTGGCATTTTCTCTTAAAACCCAACTTTTTCTCAATTTATAAAGAGCATTCATATACTCATATCTTACATCATTTGGAGTACAGCGCATTATCATACTACCCAGAAGAGCTGGGAAATTGAATGGAAAATCACGAAAAACAAACTGAACTTTACCAGTATCAATATACTCTTTTTTTATTGTATCTAATTTATTGACATGAAAATTAGCACAATGACTGCAGGACATTGATGCATATTCTATGATTGTTACTGGCGCATTTTTATCGCCAATTACGAAATCATCTGCTTTTATATCAAGTAAAGAATTTTCATTTGAATTTGCTAAATTACTTGTTAGCGCTAAAAGATAAATAAATATAAAAGTTTTAAGTAATTTGATCATTTTTCCTCTCTAGTAATGGATAATCCCAAATTAACAATAGATTCTTCTAAATCTTTGTTGTTAATTTTATCGATTTCTTTTTTTATATCTTTTGTGGATCGATTAGTTTTGTTATTTTTAGGTGATATTTTTTCTTCTTTTTTTATATCAAAATTTTGATAAATTTTAATTCCAACAATTGCTTTATAGCCAAAATAACTATTTATCTTTTCTATAATTTTATCTTTAAAATGCTCAAACTCCAAAGCTGCTGCAGGATTAACATTAACACATAAAATTTTTGAAGTTTGATCTTCGTTATTATTATAATTATTGATTTGAGTTATCTTAGTTGGTTCAGAATGATTTGAAAAAAAATTACCTACAATTTCTTTCCATTTTGAATATATTAAAAAGTCAATTTTTCCTAATTTATTTGATTGTATTTGATTAATTGTTTTTATTGATTCACCAATAGATTTTGGAATAAATGATCTTTTAGTATTTTCATTTTTTTTGTTCATTATATTGTAAATGTATATTAGTGAATTATGAAATCAATAAGATATATCAATTTATGGAAAATTTAATAATAAAAAAACTGATAGTTTGGTATAGTATAAACTCTAGAGATCTTCCATGGAGAAAACTCTATAGAAACAATCTACCCAAACCTTATAATATTTTTGTAAGTGAATTCATGTTGCAGCAAACTACTGTAGGAACTGTAAAAAAACGTTTTAAGGAATTTATTAATTTGTGGCCAAACATGAGCTCTCTTTCCAAAATATCTAATTCTAAAATTTTAAGTTTTTGGTCAGGATTGGGATACTATAGAAGAGCTACTAACTTATTGTCATCTGCAAAAGAAATTAACAAATTATATAATAATAAAATTCCTAAAAATTATGATAATTTAACTAAACTTCCAGGAATTGGAGAATATACAGCAAAAGCTATTCTTGGAATTGCTTTCAATGAACCAGTTTTGCCTCTTGATACTAATATTGAGAGAATATTATCGCGACTATATGCTTTAGGTGGACCTATTGTAAAAGTTAAAAAAAACCTAAGATTAAAAGCAGAATTATTTTCAGATAAAAAAAATCAATCAATACTAATACAGGCTTTTATGGATTATGGTTCTATTATTTGTACTCCAAAAAATCCAAATTGTTTAAATTGTATTATAAATAAATATTGTAAATCATATAAAAGTAATCAACAAAATTTGATCCCTTATAAATCAAGCATAAAAACAAAAAAAAGAAAAAAATTCACAAGGGCTTATATTTTTATAAATGAAAAAAATGAAATTCTCATAAGAAAACGCAATTCAAATGGTATGCTAGCATCTATGCTAGAGGTACCAAATGATAATTGGGTAGAAAATAGAAAAAATTTAGTCTTTGATTCAGTGGCTAATAAATTTAAAAAAAAAATCATACAAAAAGGTTTTGTGAATTATCCTTTTAGTCATTTTGATCTAAATATTGAGGTTTTTTATACTAAGGTTAAAAAAAATTTATTTCAAGAATATAAATGGATTAATATCCATAAAATAAATAATAGTGCCTTACCAACTGTAATGAAAAAAATAATTGAAATTGCTTTTTAAAATTAATTTTTGTGTAAAACTTTCATAAGTTATTAGTTTTTTAAATTTTTTTATTACGATAATCAGTTCTAACTTTGTCAAGTAAGGTTGATTTTGATTTATTTTTTACATGCCAAAAGTCCCAACCGTTACAACTTGGAAGACCCTGTACTTTTGCTCCTATTTGATGAATAGAGCCAGATAAGCTGTTTATTTTAAGTGTTCCATCAATACTTACTGTTGCTTTATATCGCTCTTTTTTATCTGTAAGTACTGCTCCAGGTGGAATAATTCCTTGTTCTACTAATTCACCAAAAGGTATTTTAGGCAGATCTTTTCTACTTTTGGCCATCATTACTATTTCATTTGAAAGAGGATTTGTATTTTTTAATCTTTTTTTTGCAAGTTTAATATAATCTTTATATTGCTCAAAACAAATAAAATTACGTTGTAATTTTTTTGCCACAACGGCTGTTGTTCCTGATCCTAAGAAAGGATCAAGTATTGTATCATCTACATTTGTTGAAGAAACTATAATACGATAAAGTAGTGCCTCTGGTTTTTGTGTTGGGTGTGAGCGTTTGTTATTGGCTTCCCTTAATCTTTCCTTACCTGAACAAATAGGTATATGCCAATCGCTTCTCATTTGCTTACCATCATTAAGTTCTTTTAAATTTTGATAATTAAAAGTGTATTTTGCTTTTCTCGAAGTAGTGCACCATAATAACGTTTCATGGGCATTGGTAAAACGAGTTCCTCTAAAATTAGGCATGGGATTTGTTTTTTGCCAAATAATATCATTTAAAATCCAAAAACCAATATTTTGGATAGAAGTACCGAGTCGAAGTATATTGTGATAACTGCCAATCACCCAAAGGGCACCTCCATCTTTTAAAACTCTTTTGCATTCTTTAAGCCATATTAAACAAAATTCATCATATGCTTGATAGGTATCAAACTTATCCCAATCATTCGTAACTGCATCCACTGTTGTTTGATCAGGACGATATAAAGTTTCTCTTAATTGGAGATTATATGGTGGGTCTGCAAATACGAGATCAATAGATTTATCAGGAATTTTCTTTAGTAATTCAAGACTATCTCCTTGTGTAATGGAATTTTTTTTAAACATCTAAAAAGAATCTTTAAGGAGAAACGGAATCTCGTCAACGGAGTTATCAACAGTGGGAATCTTTAGTTATGGATAAGTGACTTAATTGGTTCAAAAGTTTTTCTATGATGTATTGTTGGGCCTAAACGATGAATGTTTTCAATATGCATCTTCGTGCCATAACCAGCATTTTTTTCCCATCCAAAATGCTGAAATTTAATTGATAATTTTTTCATTAGTCTATCACGGTGAATTTTTGCAATGATAGAAGCCGAGGCAATTGATAAAGATTTTTCATCACCTTTTATAATAGATTTTTCTTTGTAAGATTTGTAGTTTAATGAAAAATTTCCATCTATTATTAAGTGCACATTTTTTATATCAAATTTATCTATAACCCTTTTCATTGATAATTTTGTTGCTTCTAAAATATTGAGATTATCAATTTCCTCAACGTTTGCTATACCTAAATGGTAGTCAATAATGCCTTCCTTTTTTAAATTTTGAAGAAATTTAAATGACAACTCTCTTTTTTTTTCAGAAAGTTGCTTTGAGTCTCCTATAAAATTAGTAAACTCTTCTTGGATAGTATAATTTTTAAAATAACAACCACAACTAATTACTGGTCCTGCAAGTGGACCACGTCCAACTTCATCTAAACCTATTACAGGTTGTCTAAGCTCTTTCTCAATATCGAAATCCGGCACTTATTTTTCACTTAGTCTTGGCATTATTTCAACAAAGTTACACGGGCGATGTCGAATATCTAATTGATATTGTAATATTTCGTCCCAACCATCTCTACATGCACTAGGTGAGCCAGGCAAACAAAAAACATAAGTTGTATTAATTAGCGCAGCAACTGCACGCGATTGAATTGCAGAAGTGCCTATTTTTTTATAACTTATTTGACGAAATAATTCACCAAAACCACTTATATATTTATTTGCAATTTTTTCTATTGCCTCAGGTGTAGTGTCTCTTCCAGTTAAACCAGTTCCACCTGAAGTTATAATACAATCAATATTTTTTCTTTTTGACATTTTTTGTAAAGTTTCCAAAATTTTATTAATATCATCTTTAATTATCAATCTTGAAACTACTTTGTGTCCAGATGATATGATTTTTTTTTCTAACAAATCGCCTGAGCCATCATTCTTTTTGGTTCTTGTGTCTGAAATAGTAATAATTGCAATATTAATGGCAACAAATTTTATTTTTGTATCGATTTGCACTATTAATTAATAAAGTGGATCATATCCATTGGCTAGCATTTTTAGAGATTTTAGTTCTTTTTTATTTTTATGTTGATAAATCCAGTATTTCGCTAGTATTTTTTCAATAAACCATCTTGTTTCTCTCGAAGGTATGCTTTCCATAAAAAATAATGAATCGTTCAAATAATTTGTTTCTTTTTTCCATTTTTGTAAATTTCCAGGCCCACCATTATATGCTGCAGCTAGATATATAAGATTGCGATCTACTACTTTTAAATCAAGTAAGTATTCAATGTATTCTTGACCAACTTCTAAGTTAATTTCTGGAACTTTTAAAATACTGCTATTGTTTCTTTTAACATCCTTACTTTTAGAAATAAATTTTGCCGTTGATGGCAAGACTTGCATTAAACCCATTGCACCATCTTTACTTTTTGCAGATGGATTAAACATTGATTCCTGATGAATAAAAGCATGGATTAACTCTTTTTCAATTTTATAACCACCTCTTGGTACCCATACAGTTGTTGGATAATATAAATATATTGGCAAAGTTAATCCCAATTGCTCCAATTTATTAACTATTTTTAACTGAGTATAAGCTAAATCAAAGTTTTGAGCTATTTCTATTGACTCTACAGCTATTTCTTTATTTAATATTGAGTTTAAATAAACAATTTCTTTTTCAAGTTCTTCTGCAAACCCAACTTGAATTAATGATTGTATGCGTTTTCCTGCTGGTAATTTCAATAATTTACTATCCGCACTATTTAGTTTTTCTATATTTTCCCATTTAATTTTCTCATCTATTCCTAGTATCTCTAATGCTAACATGCCATAAAAGCTGTTAGGGTTTTTAGCTGCTTTATGAAGCCAAAAATTAATATTGTTATATTCTCCAAGTTTTGCAAAAGATCTCGCAGCCCAAAAACTTCCTGAAGTTTTATGCCATGCATCATCCTGTAAACTAATAGAAAATAATGAAAAATAATTTGCTGCATCTTTATATTTTTCTAATCTCCATGAAGCCAACCCAGCAGTCCATGCTGCATAAGGCACAAATTGAGAAGAATTTACCAATGCTTCTGATGCAAATTTTATTGCTAGTTTATTTTTATTAGCTAAAAAATATCCCTTAGCAATTAATTCTTTTTGTTGGTCAATTTCAACTTGATCTAAAAGTAAATTTACATCTCTTTGACTTAATAGTTTGACTGCACCAGTTGGCCAACCTTTATTAACTCTAGATTTAATTCCATTAATTAATTTTTGTCTTTCAGTTCTTTGTGAACTTGATAATTTATTTTTACTTTTATATTTAGACTTAATTTGATTATCAATTTTATCTGCTTTTATATTTGTTGGTAATGATGGTTTATTTGGACTTTTATATCCTTGAGGCATTCTTCTTATTGCCAATCTATATATTCTTTTAGCCTGAGGATGGTCATTATATTTCTTTAACCAAAAATATAATTCTAGATATTTTGATTTATAGCAATTTGGATGAAGATAACGCTGAGCTAAAATATGACCTATTAAGATTTTATTTTGAATATTAAATAAATATTTATTAGCAATTTTCCATTTACATTGTTTCTGAAAGAAGTTGATTTTACGATAATTTTCTAAGTCTTCTTCATTTAAAATGTTGCTTGAAAATATATTATTATATTTATCCGAAACTTTTTTTTCATATGAATAAACATTATTTGCCAAAGAAACAAAAAAACAAATCATCAAACAACAAATAAAAGTATTAAATATTTTCATCATTAATTTTTTTCTTTAACATTTTTAAATCATCCCATGCTTCTTTTTTATAATTAGGTGATCTTAACAAAAATGCCGGATGATAGGAAACCAAACTATTAATACTTTTTTTCATATTAATTGTAGAGTAGGAGTGCCATGAAGATCTGAGTTTTGATATTGATAAAGTAGTTGAAAGAATTGCTTTTGCAGCAGTTGCACCTAGTAATAAAATAATTTTTGGCTTGACTATTTCAATGTGCCTTTGCAGAAAAGGCAAACATTGCATAATCTCATTATCTAACGGCGTCCTATTATTTGGTGGGCGCCATGGCACTACATTTGTAATGTAAACATCTTTTCTGTCTATGTTAATTGATACAAGCATTTTATTTAGTAATTGGCCTGCTTTTCCTACAAAAGGTAATCCAGTCTCATCCTCTTCTTTGCCAGGTGCTTCTCCAATTATCATAAGTGAAGAATTTGGATTGCCATCACTTAATACTGTACTTTTGGCTGTTTCTTTTAATAAACAATTATCCGAAGATTTTATATAATCAAAAAGTTTTTCTAATGAATTGATTTCTGATAAATTTGGTTGAATAGTTTCTTGTTTTTTTGAATTATTAATTAATCCTTTATTTTCATAATAATTATTTGGCTTGTTTTTAAGAAAAAAATTTACGCCTGATTTAGTTAAAAACTCTATAAAATCTTTATTTTTTTGATTCATTACTATTTTGAATTAATTATTTTTGTTATGGTACAATAATATATTTGTAAATGATTAAAATTTTTAGATTCCTTTTTTTTATGTTGATACTTACTGCTGTATCAAAGAATTTGTTAGGAAATAATAGCTCTTCTTATTTAATATCTCAGCAAGCATTTAAAAATTATGATTTTTTTACTGTTTTAAATAAATTTAAAATAGAAAATAATAAAGTGGATTTCCAAGAATATTCAAAAGAATTATTTTCTGCAACCATAACAGAGAATTTAATTTTAGCTAATGAAATTGCAGAAAAAATTTTATCAAAAGATACACTAAATCAAGATGCTATAATGCTTTATATTGTTTTTAATTTAAAGAATAATAATCTTTCTGATTTAGATAACTTTTTATTGAATTACGATTTAGATCAATATGAACTTATAAGTTTTATTTTTTTTCATGATGATAAATTTAAAAATAAAAAAAATATTAGTAAGACATTATTAGAATTAGTAAAATCTTACTACAATAGTACAACATCACTAGAAATAAATTTTAATTATTTACTATTTTACTCTTCTCTTGCAATTTTATTAGATGAAAATAATTATGAAGCAATATATTTAAAGGCTGAATTATACCAATTGATACAAAATTATTTTGTTGCTGATACATATTATAATAAAATCCCTCAAAAAAGTTTTTATTATAAAGATGCTCAAAAAAATATTGCTTTTAATTCATTAAAATATCTTAAATTTAAAGAAGCAGAAAATAAAATCAAAAAAATACTAGAAAGAAACAATGATGATAAAATTATAAAAAAAATATTAGCTGATCTTTATAGGATTAATTACAATTATAATTTAGCAATTAATTATTACACAGAGTTAATAAAATTAAATGATCAAGATTTATGGAGTCTTTATTATCTAAGAGGCATATGTTACGAACGTTTAGACAATTGGGAAATGGCAGAAAAGGATTTTTTAGAATCTTTATCGATTAATCCAGATGCACCAGATGTATTAAATTACTTAGCTTATGGATGGATAGAAAAAAATATTTTTATTGAAAGATCATTAGAAATGTTAAAGAAAGCATATGAAGGCAATCCTTCAAGTTATTATATTTTAGATAGTCTTGCTTGGGCCTATTACAAAAAAAACAATTTGAAAAAAGCAGCAGATTTAATGGAAAAAGTTATAGATATGGCACCAGGTGAATCTATTTCATTAGATCATTTAGGTGATATTTATTTTGCTATGAATAGAAAAAGAGAAGCAATATATTTTTGGAATCAAGCAATAGATTTAGCTGATTCAGATGACGATTTGATTAAAAAAATTAACAAAAAATTGGAAAAATATAATGCAGGATAGATATTTAGAAAAAGCTCCAGGAAAAATAAATTTATTTTTAAAAATTTTAAATAAAAGATCTGATAATTATCACAATATACTAAGTGCTGTAACTATCGTAAATTTATTTGATGAAATAATTGCAGAAAAAAGTTCGAAATTCAGTTTAAATTATGTTGGTAAATTTGCACCTAAAAATAACTATTTTAAAGATTGTATTATCTCTAAATTATTTGATATTTTCGAAATAAAAAAACCAGATTTTAATTTTATAGTTAAAAAAAATATACCAGTTCAATCTGGATTAGGATCAGCTTCATCAAATGCTGCTGCAGTAATAAGAATATTAGACAAGCTAGACTTGATTAAAATAAATTTAATTAAAAACTCAACTTCATTAAGTGCTGATCTTCCAATTTTTCTTAATCAAAAAGATTGCGAGGTAGAAGGAATAGGTGACAAATTAAACTTTAAGTTTTATCCAAAATTTTATTTTTTGTTAGTCAAACCATCATTTGGATGTTCTACTAAGAAAATGTATAATCTAATTAATATGCAAAATAATAAAGTTATAAATAATTTAGATGAAAATGTAAGTTTATCAGAAAAAAATAATGATTTTGAGATAATTTTAACAAAACAAAATAAAGAAATTAATGAAATTTTAAAATTTTTAAAATTGCAACAACATGTTATTTTTGCACGCTTAACTGGTAGTGGCTCTTGTTGCTTTGCAACTTTTGAAAAAAAACAATATGCAATTAATGCAAAAAAGGAGTTTGAAGCTGCATACCCTAATCTATGGAATTGTGTTGTAGAGAATAATTTCTTAAGTTAGTTTTTTTGATTTTTAACTGAATCTTGAAGAGATGTAGAAGATGCCTTAGGCGTATCTGATATTTTTTTAACTTTTTCAGAAACTTTTATTTCACCAGTAAGTTTTCCACCTAATTTAATATGGAGATTTTGATATTCAATGTTTCCATGTACATCACCTTGTTCTTGAATTGTTAAAGTCCCTGATATTTTTAATTGTCCATCAACTTTACCCCAAATATCAGCATTACATGATTCTATAGAGCCTTTTAATTCTCCTTGAGCTCCAACAACTAAATTATCGGAATTAACAACAATATTAGCTTTTCCATCTACTTGAACTTCATCAGCGTCAGTAATTTCGCCTTTAAATTTAACTCCATTACCAATTATTACTTTTGCAGAACCTTTGGCTGGTCTAAAAACTCCCAAATCATCTTTAGTTTCAGAAGGAGTTGGTTTATCTTTATTAAACATAGTGGACGTTTAGCACAAATTTATCTCTTTTGGTATTTTTTTTGAAACTCATTGAATGTAGCAGATTTATTGAATATTCTTATTGAATTAAATAGTCTTGAAGATTATACAAATCCTGTTTTGGGGCGTCGCCAAGCGGTAAGGCACCGGTTTTTGGAGTCGGCA
>CEUZ01142797.1_pt1 | contig 12611 bp, 12 predicted proteins | sample 361511 | NCBI WGS metagenome assembly CEUZ01 (sample SAMEA2622822, study PRJEB7988) | marine metagenome | biome: marine biome (ENVO:00000447); feature: surface water layer (ENVO:00002042); material: "saline water (ENVO:00002010), including plankton (ENVO:xxxxxxxx)" | depth 5 m
AAAACAAAGAAAGCTTAATATGAAAATTTTAGGAATCGGAAATGCAATTGTCGATGTTATTTGCAAGGTAGATGACACTTTTATAGCTGATAATAATTTAACAAAAAGTACCATGAAACTTGTTAACGAAAATGAATTTAAAAAATTATTATCAAATTTAAAAATTGAGGAAACAATCTCTGGTGGTTCTGTTGCAAACTCTATCGTGGGGCTTTCACAGCTTGGAAATAAAGTTGGGTTCATTGGAAAAGTAAATGATGATAGCTTAGGCAATAAATATGAAGAAGGTCTAAAAAAGGAAAAAGTGGAATACATTTATTCTAAGAAAAAAGAAGAAATGGCAACAGGAACTTGTTTAATATTAATAACACCTGACTCTGAAAGAACAATGTGTACTTTTTTAGGTATTGCAGGAAAAATCGGTGAATCAGATATAGATGAAATTGCTATCAAAAATAGTGAATTAATTTTTTTAGAAGGTTACTTATGGGATGAGGGAGAGCCTAAAAAGGCATTTAATAAGGCTATTAAAATTGCTAAAAAAAAATCAATGTCATTATCTGATCAATTTTGTGTAGATCGTCACAAAAAAAACTTTTTTGATTTAGTAAAAAATAAATTAGATATTGTTTTTGCTAACGAACAAGAAATTTTATCTTTGATTGATTCAAAAAATTTTGATGAAGTTATTTCTTTTGGCAAACAATTGGAAAAACTTCTAATAATTACCAGAGGCGAAAAAGGAAGTGTTGCTATACAAAAAAATGAGGTTGTTAATTGTGAGAGTAAAAAAAACTTAAAAATTGTAGATTTAACTGGCGCAGGAGATCTTTTTGCCGCGGGTTTTTTGCATGGCTATGTTAATAATAAATCAATTAAAGAAAGTCTAGAAAAAGGTACAGAGATGTCATCAAAAATAATTCAGAAAATTGGTGCTAGAATATAATAATCTTTTTTTTTCTTTTAAAGCTTCCCTTACCTTTTTTAGGTTTAACTACACGTTTTCTATATTTTGAAGAAAACAAATCTTTAGCAATTAAATTTCTTTTTTTCTTTTTCAGATATAATACCCTTTACTACTATTTTTTATAAAATCATCATCACCAAAATTTTCTAATATTTTTTTTCTCAAACGATGAATATGAGTTTCTACAGTATGTGTTTCGCTCTCAGACGAATATTTCCAAACATTTTTTAAAACTAATTTTCTACTTATTGGTTCATGCCTTTTACTAAATAAAATAAGAAAGTTTATTTCTTTTTCAGAAAGTCTAATTTCTAAATTATCTTTTTTTATTTTTCGTTCATTTTTATCTATCGTATATTTACCTAAGGTAATTAATGAATTTTTTTTAAATTCATTTTTTGCAATTAATAAAGTAATTTTTTTTTGAAATTCAAAGATTGTAAAAGGTTTGTTTAGGTATTCGCAAATTTCACTCGAAGGATTTTTTTTTAAATTAGAAGATTCCGTAATTAATAAAGTTGGAAATTCTTTAATATTATTTAAAAATTTTATATTATTTTTATTAACAAAAAAAATAGATAAAAAGTTTTTTTCTACAGCATCCTTTATACATATATCAAAATTATCATAGAATTTGATTTTGTATTTAGAAAATAACTTTATTTCATTTATTATTTCAAAAAAGGTTTTACTCCCAAAAATTGATATGTTTAAATTAGACATTAGAAATAATTTTTATGAACATTATAATAAAAAAAAACTCACTTTTATATAAAGGTTATAAATTAAAATGCAGTATTGGTAAATCGGGTATAACTAATTTTAAAAAAGAAGGAGATTTAGCTACCCCTAAAGGCATATTTAGTTTGGGTTTGCTTTATTTTAGAGAAGATAGGAATAATTTATTAAAAACAAAATTAAAAAAAAGAGTAATTAAAAAAAATATGGGATGGTGTGATGATGTTAGAAGTAAAAAATATAATAAAGAAATAAATTTTCCATTTAAATACAAAGCGGAAAAGCTTTATCGTAAAGATAAAATTTATGATATTTTTATAAATATTAAATATAACCAAAGTCCTGTGGTTAAAGGCAAGGGTAGTGCAATTTTTTTACATTTATCTAACAAAAAATATAATCCTACAGTTGGCTGTATAGCTATTGCTAAAAAAGATTTTTTAAAAATTTTACCTTTTATTAACAAAAAAACAAAAATAGAAATTAATTAGTAGAGCTTCTTTCACCCAATATAGCGGTACCTAATCTTAAATAAGTCGAACCATTAGCGACTGCATTTTCAAAATCAGAACTCATACCCATACTAAGTTCTTTTAAACCAAGTTTGTCTGCTGAATCTTTTAAGATTTTAAAATAGTCTTCAGAATTTAAATCTATAGGTGGCAAACACATTAAACCAATAATATTAAGTGAAAGTTTTTTTGTACAATAAAAATAAAAATTATTAAGATCTCTTAAATTAATTCCAGATTTTTGATTTTCTTGTCCAACGTTCACTTGTATAAATAGTTTAACTTTTTTATCTAACTCCTTTTCATACTGAGATATTTTTAGTGCCAATTTTGCATTATCAAGTGAATGAATGTAATCAAATATTTTTACTGCTTTTTTAGCTTTATTTGTTTGCAAAGTGCCAATCATGTGAAGTCTTATATTTTTATTACGATTCTTAATATCAATCCATTTATTCTCTGCCTCTTGAATCTTATTTTCACCAAAATGTGAGTGGCCATTTTCAATGATTGGTAGAATTTTTTTCAAAGGAAAAGTTTTTGTTACAACTATAATTTTTGGATTGCTTTTAAGTTGTTTTTTACTAATTATTTCATTAACTTTATTTTTAATTAAATTAAGTTTTTGATAACTTGCATGCATAAAATTTTTCCAAAATTATTTGTTTTTTTAGATCAGCACGACATTCATTTATTTAAAAATATTAACACAAATATAGGCATTATTTATCGTAATTATAATGCCAAAAAAAGAGAAATCGAGTTAATAAAAATAGCCAAAGCATGCAGAACAAATAGAAATCAACTTTTTATTTCAAATGATATGAAATTGGCAATAAAATATAAGGCTGCTGGGATTTATATTCCTTCATTTAACAGAACCAAAGGTTTTTCTAATTTAGAAAAAAGAAACTTTAAAATACTTGGATCTGCACATAATCAAAAACAAATTAAAGAGAAATTTAATCAAAATTGTAGAAAAATATTTCTTTCTCCCATCTTCTACGTTAAAAAATCAAAAACTTTTTTAGATTTACATAAATTTAACTACCTTACTTATAGAAATAATATAAATATTTTTGCTTTGGGTGGTATATCTGAAAAAAATATTAATAAACTTAAACTGTTGAATATTAAAGGTTTTGGGGGAATTCAATTATTTAAAAAAAAACCGGCCTTAAAAAAGGCCGGTTTTTATAAAGAATTACTTCTTTAAATTTGTTAGAACGCTAAAGAAACGGATATAACTCTTGCTTCCTTATCATATGCATCAGCTTCTTGGTAAGCAGCATTATCTACTTCCAATTCAGCTAAACGTATAGATGCTCCACCCATAGTGTAAGCTATTTGATAAGCGTCGATCTCAACATCTTCGGATGACTTAACACCATCGTTAACATGACCTTGCTGTGAAGTATGATTTCCATAACTGATAGAAAGATCGTCATTTATATTAAATGCAATCCCATAGAAATGGTTTTTATACCACGCAACGTCTGTTACTGTAGTGTTTTTACCTGTGTCTATACCTGATGTTGCGTAACCCAATGAAATTGGACCGATATCAAATGTTACAGCACCAACTGCTTCATATCGATCATTTCCTGGAGTTCCATCAACGTAGTGTTCTTGCATGTGTCCACCTATGTAAAGGTTTAAACCAGAAAGTATTTCTGTTCCAAGTGAAGGATTGATTTTGATAGTCGCATCATATCCTGCTCCTGAAGTGCCGCCTCCGACACTGTTACCTTTATCATTAGTTTTTGCAGCACCCATATCTGGGGCTGTTGCAAGTGTAATAGTAGTACCAGCGAATGTTGGTGACTTGTACTGAATATTACTTTGAGGGCCGACACCTGAAACTAGTGCTACACCAGTTCCTAGTCCAGCACCCCATGGTTCTTCCCACGCTGTTGGCATTACATCATCAAATGCATCAATACCGTTACCGCTATCACCTTGGTTAATGTTTAGAGTACCTAAACCTCCCATAGTTAGCGAAACAGCTGATGTAGAGTAAGCATCTTGGTTAAGCATAGCGACCGTGTAATCAAAAGACCAACCGTTATCTAGTTCTCCAGAACCTTTAAAGGTTAAGTTAGAACCTATACCGATTGGGTTACCAGTCGTATCTCCTGAATATGACATCCAGGACATATCTACGCCACCTGTTACTGTCATTTCACCTGCGTTAGCAGCTGAAATAGACGCAAGAGATCCACACAAAGCGGACAAACCAACTTTAGTTAATTTATTCATTTATATGTTTCTCCATTTCCTCTTTAGAACGCAAGTGATACGGACAATACTCTACCATCCTTATCGAAAGGAGCTGTAGTTTGGTATGCCGCATTGTCTACGCTTCCGTCAACAAATCTGATTGATGCGCCACCCATTGTGTACGCGATCTGAACAGACTGAGCTTCAGCTGTAGTATATGTTGTACCGCTTAATTGTTCTGATTCATAATTGTTGTAACCGATTGATAGATCATCGTTAACTTGGAAAACTATACCATAACCTTCGTTGGTATATTCTTTCTCGTTAGCTGATGTACCTAAGTCTTCTTCTGACCATTGGTATCCAAGTGTAAAACCACCTACAGCATATTTAATTGCGTAAGTTTGTTCTTCCACATCGCCATCATAGTTTGCTGCATTAGCATCCTGAGCAACCTCAGAAATACCTGCATACAAAGTTAGACCAGCCATACCGTGTATTCCGTCAGTGGCAGTCAAAGTTACATCCCAACCTGATTGCTTTTGGCTAGTTGAATGTCCAGTTGACGCTTTGTCAGCGGAATTTCCAGCACCAGCTTTAGGTGAATAAGCTACTCTTGCAGCTAATCCATCTGGCATCATGTTAGGCGTATATTCTATCGTCGCACCGTCAGATGAACCTGCAACTGTATTAATTCCAGATCCTAATCCCCAACCGTACGCTTCTTCCCAAGCCGATGGCGTAACATCATCTATACGGTCAATACCTGTACCGCTAGTTCCTTGGTCGATACGTATATCTCCCATTGAAGGAACTGTTACGACAACGTTTGTATTCGAGTAAGCATCTTGATTAGTCATAGCTACTGAAAGTGCTACACCCCAACCATTATCAAGTTCTCCTGAACCTGAGAAAGTTAGATTTGAACCCAGACCTATTGGGTTACCTGTAGTATCATTTTCCAATGAAAGCCATGACATATCGATACCACCCGTTACTGTCAGTTCGCCTGCATTAGCAGCCGATACTGCAGCTAGAGATCCGCAAAGTGCAGATACTCCGAGCTTTGTCATTTTATTCATAATACTCTCCTTTGTTATGTTATTATTCATATGAATAGCGATAAATTAGCACTGGAGGGTCTGCAAAAAAACTTAAATTGAACTTACGTGTCAATATTATTCAAAAATGTTGCATAATTACAACAGTTTTATTGGCTTTATTAGTGGCTTATTTATTAGGTTTTTTGAGATTAAAAGTAATTTTAAAACTTATGCTAATGTAATAAGTATAGATTTATGAGTTTTGCAAAGTTTGTCACTAAAAAATTATCTTATCTTGTAGTGAGTCTTGTTGTAGCTAGTCTACTAACGTCTTGCGGAATTTACCAACCGGCAGATGCCAGAAAAATTCCACCCAACGCTAAAGAAAGACAAAAGAAAAATTTAGAAGAAGGTAAAGGTTTAACTATGAAAAGTTTAATGGGAGGAGGCGACGGAGGTACTAGTTATCAATTTGCAAGCTCAAATCCTCTGTGGCGGGCTACTTTAGAAATTCTTGATTTTTTACCACTTGCTAACGTTGATTATTCTGGAGGAATTATAACGACTGATTGGTACAATGAAGGCACAGCGTCAGATGAGTCTATTAAAATTACTGTAAGATTTTTAACGAACGAAATAAGATCAGACGGTTTAAGAATAATAGTTCATAAAAAGCGTTGTAATATTCAGCAAAAGTGTACAGTAAAAAAAATATCATCAACACTGGAACAAGAACTTCAAGTTGCTATCCTCAGAAAAGCAGTTCTTTTTGAAAAAGAATTTAAAAAAGGGAAGAAAAGTAAAATTAAAAGAAAATTACAAAATTAACAAGTATTTCTATAAAAATTTTATTAATTTATGGAAAGATACAATATAAAAAATATAGAAAAAAAATGGCAAGATACATGGTCAAAAAAAAGAACTGACTCAGCTGTATTAGATAAAAATAAAAAAAAATTTTATTGTTTAGAAATGTTTCCGTATCCATCGGGAAAAATTCATATGGGACATGTAAGAAATTATACAATTGGTGATGCGCTAGCACGATATAAAAGACTTCAAGGTTTTAACGTTTTACATCCTATGGGATGGGACTCATTTGGATTGCCTGCTGAAAATGCAGCTCGTGAAAACAATTTGCATCCGAAAGAATGGACCAAAAAAAATATAGAAACCATGAAAAAACAATTAAAACTTCTTGGTCTATCTATTGATTGGGATCGAGAAATATCAACTTGTGAACCTGAATACTACAAACACCAGCAAGAATTTTTTATCGAATTATTCCAAAAAAAATTGGTTTACAAAAAAGATACTTACGTAAATTGGGATCCCGCTGAACAAACTGTTTTAGCTAATGAACAAGTAATTGATGGAAAAGGTTGGCGTTCAGGTGTGACTGTCGAAAGAAAAAAGCTTTCTCAATGGTTTTTTAATATTAAAAAATTTTCTCAAAATTTAATTGATGAGTTAGAACAATTAAAAAATTGGCCAGATAAAGTCAAACTTATGCAAAAAAATTGGATAGGTAAATCTTTGGGTTGTGAAATAGATTTTAAAATTGACAAAAAAAATAGTAAGGAAAAAATAAAAGTCTTTACAACAAGGCCGGATACTATATTTGGTGCTTCATTTATTGCACTTTCAATTGATCATCCAATTGTAAAAAATTTCGAAGATAAAAAAGAATTTATAAAGTTTAAATTAGAATGCTCAAAATCAGGTACAACTGAAGAAGCTTTAGCGATAGCCGAAAAAATTGGCTTTAATACTAATTTATTTGCATTACATCCTTTTAATAAAAAAATTAAACTTCCAATTTATATAGCAAATTTTGTTCTTATGGATTATGGAACTGGAGCTATATTTGGATGTCCAGCTCATGATCAGAGAGACTTGGACTTTGCTAATAAATACAAATTAAATGTTTTACCTGTTGTAAGGCCTGCAGACATTGATCCAAAAAAATTTAAAATTGATAACAAGGCCTATACAGATGACGGAATATTATTTAATTCAGATTTTTTAAATAATTTAACAGTAAGTAAAGCTATTAATAAAGCAATAGAAGTAATAACCAAAAAAAAATTCGGTGAAAAAAAAATAACATTTCGACTTAAAGATTGGGGTGTATCGAGACAAAGATATTGGGGTTGTCCTATTCCAATAGTATACAATCAAAAAGGTGAGGCAATACCAGTTGCTAAAAAAGAATTGCCTGTTTTATTGCCAGAAAATGTTGACTTAAATGTAAAAGGTAATCCACTTGAAAAACATCCAACGTGGAAATTTACTAAACTTCCTTCTGGTGAAAAAGCTACTAGAGAAACTGATACACTTGATACTTTTGTAGATTCTTCTTGGTATTTTTTAAGATTTTGTTCACCAAAATATGAAAAATACGGATATGAAATAAATAATATTAATTATTGGATGCCTGTAGATCAGTATATAGGTGGTGTGGAACATGCAATTTTACACTTGTTGTATTCAAGATTTTTTATGAGAGCTTTAGCATTTGAAAATAAAAGTTTTGATTATATTGAACCATTTGCAAGTTTATTTACACAAGGTATGGTTTGCCACGAAACTTACAAAAATGAGAAAAATCAATGGCTATATCCACATGAGGTAGAAAAAAATTCTGAAGGTAATTTTGTTGCCAAAAAGAATAAGAAAAAGGTCATGGTGGGGCCATCCGAATCTATGTCTAAATCTAAAAAAAATACGATAGATCCTGAAGAAATGATTAACATGTACGGAGCTGACTCAATTCGATGGTTCATGTTATCAGATAGTCCTCCCGAAAGAGATGTGCAGTGGTCCCAGGAAGGTGTCTCCGCAGCTTATAAGTTTATCCAAAAACTTTGGAAGTTAAATAATGATATTTTAACTAAAAACGAATCCAATTCTCAATCTGAAGATATTTTATTACAAAAAGCTGTTAACAAGACAATTTACAACGTAACTAAAAATTTAGATAATTTTCAATACAATGTTGTAATTGCTAATATACATGAAATATACAATTTAATTTGTGAATTTATTACTAATAATAAAATTTCTAAAAGTACTCTAAAGAATGAATGGGAAAAAATATTGATGCTTTTATTACCTTTAGTTCCTCATCTAGCTTACGAATGTGCCGAAAAAATAAATAAGAAATTTTACTGGCCAAACTATAATACTAAATTGTTAAAAGAAGATAATTGTATAATTGTAATACAAGTCGATGGGAAAAAAAGAGGAATATTAGAAATGCCGACAGACTCGAAAGAAGTTATTGTTATAAAAAAATCAAAAGAAATTGATAACGTTGCTAAATATATAGGTAATACAACGATAATTAAGAATATCTATATAAAAAACAAACTAATAAACTTCATAACAAAAAAATGAAAAAAATATCAAAAATACTAATTTTATTTATTATATTAGTAAATTTTTCATCTTGTACCGGTTATACACCCATTTTTAGCTCATCAAGTTTAGATTTTAAAATTGCAAATTATTCGATATTGGGTGACAAAAAAATAGGTAATAGAATTTATTCTAAATTAAATTATTTGTCTGAGAGAACAAAAGAAAGTCCAAATTTAAAAAGTATTGAAATTTCAATAAATTCTAAAAAAAGTAAATCTGCAACAGCTAAAGATAAAACGGGAAAAATTTTGGCTTATAAAATTAATTTATCAACTTCTATTATAGTTAAAGATTCAATTACTGGTGATCTAATATTAAATAATAAATTTACCTCTTCTTCTTCATACGATATACAATCTCAATATTCTGAAACATTAAAAAGAGAAAATAAATCTATAGAAAATTTAATTGATAGAACCTTTGAGGATTTACTAATCAGACTATCAGAAAATATTTCATAAATGATAATAAAGAGTTACGAAATTAAAAAAAATTTGGATAGTTTCCTAAAAAATAATATTTTTTTATTTTATGGTGAAAATTTAGGATTAAAAAGAGATATAAAGAAATTAATTACACAAAAACTAAAACAAAAAAATGAAGACATAGATACACTAATAATGCATGAAAATGAGGTGATTGATAAGGAAGAAATATTTTATAATTTTATTTTTTCTGCCTCATTATTTAGTAGCAAAAAAATAATAACTATTTTTCAGGCTTCTGATAAAATCTTAAAAAAAATTGAGGATATATTTGATAAATATCCTGATAATGTCACCTTAATTATTTTTTCAGAAGTTTTAGAAAAAAAATCGAAATTAAGAACTTTTTTTGAAAAAAATAAAAAAATTGTGTGTGTACCTTGTTACTTAGATAATGAAAGAGATTTGCAAACTATTGCATTATCAGAATTAAAAAAAAACAATATTTCATTATCTAGAGAATCTTTAGACCTATTAATTGAAAAATCTAATTTTGACAGAGACAATTTAAGAAATGAAATCGAAAAAATAAAATCTTACTCGTTAACTAATAAAGAACTACAAATAGATCAGATTAAATCCTTAATAAATTTTTCTGGAGATTATAAATCTGATACTTTTATAAATGAATGCTTATGTTGTAATATTAATCAATACAAAAAAATTATAGCAGAGCTATACACAAATTCATTTAACCAAATATTTTTATTAAGAATATTAAGTAATAAAGTTCAACGTTTAATTAAAATTAAAGAAAACGAAACAAATATAAAAAATCTGGATGATCTATTAAATAACTCGAAACCTGCAATTTTTTGGAAAGAAAAACCATTAATAAAAAAACAGCTATCAATTTGGAATTTTAATCAGCTTAAAAAAATAGCAGATGGAATTAATTATACCGAACTCATGTGCAAAAAAAACCCTCAGATTTCTAAAGCTATTTTTTTTAATTTCTTTTTGAAAGTATGCACAAAAGCTAATAATTTTTCTTGATAATACTAATTAATTTATCTAATTGCTCCAAATCTCGATATTCAAAAGAAATTAATCCTGAATTATTTTTTTTATTACTTATAGAAACACTAAGTCCTGTTTTTGCTTCCAAATCTTTTTGAAGATCTAGAATATTTGTATCTTTTTTTGAAACTAGTTTAAATTTTTTATTTCTTACTTGTCTTACTAATACTTCGGACTGTCTTACTGAAAGTTTTTTCTGCACTATTTTCTTCGCAATTTCTAATGAATTATTTAATCCAATTAGAGATCTTGCATGACCGGCTGACAAATTGCCTTGTTCAACCATTAAAAGTACTTCGCTTGGAAGAGACAATAATCTTAGTGAATTGGCTATATAACTTCTGCTTTTCCCAATAAATTGAGATAATTTTTCCTGGTTATAAGCAAAATCATCAATTAATTTTTGATATCCTCTCGCTTCCTCAATGGCATTTAAATCTTGTCTTTGTACATTTTCTATAATTGCAAATTCTAAGGATTTTACATCATCAACATTTAATATAACAACTGGGATTTCATGTAAGCCTGCATTTTGAGAAGCCAACCATCTTCTTTCTCCTGCAATTATTTCATATTTTCCATCTGTAGATTTATCAGGACGAACAACAATTGGCTGAATGATTCCTTGTTCTTTAATTGAATTTGTTAGTTCTTCTAAATTTTCTTTATTAAAATGTTTTCTTGGCTGAAATTGATTTCTTTTGATATCTTTTATAGCAACTTTATTGGTTTCTATTTTTTTAGTAGTATCTCCTAATAAAGAAGAAAGACCTCGACCTAAACCTTTTTTTAAACGATTCTCCATGCCTAGGCAGCACTTTCCATTATGTTTTCTTGCTTTAAAAATTCATCAGCAAAACTAGAATAGGATTTACTACCAGCACATAATTTATCATAGATTAAAACTGGAATTCCGTGCGATGGTGCCTCGGAAAGCCTTACATTTCTTGGTATAACTGTTTTATAAACTTTTTCGTTAAAAACTTTACGTGCTTCAACATCAACTTCCGTAGAAAGCTTGTTTCTCCTATCAAACATAGTTAAAAGAATACCTCTTATTTGTAATTGTGGATTTAATTTCATTTTTACTCTATCAATAGTTTTCATTAATTGACTTAATCCCTCTAAAGCAAAAAATTCTGCTTGGAGAGGTACTATTAACGATTTTGCTGCAACCAATGACATAACAGTTAACAAACTTAATGAAGGTGGACAGTCAATAAATATGTATGAAAAATCATTTTTAGAACTATTAATAAAACTCTCAATTTTATCTTTTAATAAGAAAGCTCTTCTATTTTCAGCTGCAGTTTCGACTTCTAAACCCGATAAATCAACATTTGAAGAAACTAATTTTAAATTTTCAATTTTTGTATCTTTAATTGTGTCTTCAAAATTCAAGTTACCATTTAATACATCGTAGATAGTTTTAGCGTTTTCAATATTTGATAAACCCAATCCAGTTGTCGCATTTCCTTGAGGATCTAAATCAATAACTAAAACTTTTTTTTTATGAAACGAAAGTGCTGTTGCTAGGTTAATTACAGTTGTAGTTTTCCCAACGCCGCCCTTTTGATTTATCACCGAAATAATTTGAGTATTATTCAATTTATTTTTTTTTTAACTTGTTAATTTCAATAATTAACGAATCTTTACTAGTTACACTCATCCTTTGCTTATACTCAATATCCCAAATTTTAGAAGCTTGAAGTAATTCATTTTTTCCACTTTTTCCTAGAAAAAGAAAAATTTTTTTCCAATTTTCAGCATTATTGTGAATAAGTTCGAGAATTATTTTCATTGGTCTGAATGCCCTAGCTATAAAAACATCTGCAAACATTTTTTGTTGTCTCTTTAATACGTTTTGCTCAGAAACTTCGACATCCAGACTAAGTTCTTTAATTAAATCTTTTAAAAAAATTACTTTTCTGTGACTTTTTTCAATTAATTTAATTTTTAATGGAATTTTTCTATCTTTGAGTATAATTGCTAGTACCAAACCAGGAAAACCAGCTCCGGAACCTATATCTATCAACGTTTTTTTATTTTCATCAATAAAATCAACTACTTGTGCACTATCTAGAAAATGTCTGCTCCATATGTCATTAATAGTAGATGATCCAATCAAATTTAGATTTTCATTAGCGCTAATTAATTTATTTTCATATTTTTTTAAACTTATGATTGTTTCACGTGAAACTTG
>CEUZ01204838.1_pt1 | contig 12599 bp, 13 predicted proteins | sample 361511 | NCBI WGS metagenome assembly CEUZ01 (sample SAMEA2622822, study PRJEB7988) | marine metagenome | biome: marine biome (ENVO:00000447); feature: surface water layer (ENVO:00002042); material: "saline water (ENVO:00002010), including plankton (ENVO:xxxxxxxx)" | depth 5 m
ATAAATTATTTGAAGTTAAAACTATTTACAGAGGTAATAAATTAAATGATTATTTTTATAAAATAAATAATTCAAAAAAAACAGATTATGGTTTTTTGGATGGAAGAATATTATATGGATCATTAAATTTTTTTAATACATCTGCAGATTTAATTAATTGTAATTTTTCAAAAATTGACTCAGAAGATGGAGTAAATTTTATAACTAGTGGTTATTTAATTAAAAATGCAAAATTTGAAGAACTTAGTGGAGATGCAATTGATATTGATTTTGGCAGCGGAGAAATAAGCAATTCGTCATTTAAAAATGTTGGTAATGATGGGGTAGACCTTTCTGGAACTGAAAGTTTTTTATATAATTTAGAATTTGAAAATATTTTAGATAAAATTATAAGCGTTGGAGAGGATTCAAACGTTAAAATTAGAAATTTAAAAGGATCTAAATCTTTCTTAGGAGTGGCTAGTAAGGATGGATCAAAAACTTATTTAAATGAAGTAGAATTTGATAGAGTCAATATACCTTTTGCATCATATATAAAAAAAAAATCTTATAAAGCAGCTCATCTAAATATAAAAAATATAAATAAACTAGACGTTTTTGAAATATTAGGTTTGAAAGATGAAAATTCTGAAATATTAATAAATGGCAATAGTAAAGGCAATATAGAGAAAGACATATTAAAAGTTATTTATAAAAGACTACCAATTGAAAAAAATGATAGAAGGATTTAAAAATAAAAATTTTTTTGAGAGAATTGAGAGAAAATGGATTTTTAATAAGGATTTAATTAATCTTAAAAGTTTAAATATCAATATTTGTAGAAGTAAATTAAAATTTCAACAAGTTTTTTCTAAAAGAAATGTTAATTCAATTTATTTTGATGATTTAAACTTGTCTTCTATTATTGAAAATTTAGATGGTGTAATGAATAAAAAAAAATACAGGATTAGATGGTACGGAGACAAAAAAATTATTAGTAATTGTTCATTAGAAATTAAAGAAAAAAAAGGTTTTGTGTGTAGAAAATTAGTAAAACCTATAAAATTAAAAAATAAAATTTTTTTTAATTATGATGGCATAAATGATCTTAAAAAAGAGATTTTAAAATTAATTGACTACAAAGTAAACCTCACCCCAGTTCTTTCCACACATTACGTTAGGGAATATTTTTTATCTACTTTGAATAATCAAATTAGAGCTACTTTAGATTACAACATCTCTTCACATTCAATAATTAAAAATCAAAATTTGATTTTCAAAAAAAATTTTGGTGATTATATTTATGAAATGAAATATCAAAAAAAATATGAAAATTTGGTTAGAAATAATGTACTTAATTTAGCTAATAGATATTCTAAAAGCTCTAAATATGTTAATTCTGCAATAAATAAACCGATTTATTTTTCATAAATGTTAAATAATTATAAAAAAACATTATATTTTTTAATATTTTTTTTCACTTTTAATAATTCTTTTTCTTCTGAAATTATTTCTAAAAACGAAATTTTTCCATTTAATTTGGACAATAGTATTAATGCATTTATAGAAATACCTGCAGGTACTGATGAAAAATGGGAAATGTCACTAGATGGAGAAAATTTTACTCAAGAATTGCAGAAAAATGGACCTAGGAAAATTGATTATCTTCCTTATCCAATTAATTACGGATTTATTCCACAAACTATATTATCAAAAAGAGTTGGAGGTGATGGTGATACGTTAGATATTATTGTTATAGGTCCTCAAATTAATAGAGGTTCAATTGTGAAGGTTAAAGTCATTGGTATGATAGAGATTTTAGATGGAGGAGAGCTAGATACAAAAATTTTATCAGTATTGATCAAAGATGGGCTAAAGATATCAGAAGTTAATTCTTTAAGTGATTTAAAAGAAAATTATATTGGAGCATTAGAAATAATTTTAATATGGTTTGAAAATTATAAAGGCAAAAAACTTAAAGTAAAAAACATTTTAGGGAAAAGAAGATCTATGGAAGAAATAAAATTAAGACATAACGATTTTTTATCTGAAATTAAAAACAAAAACTAAGCTATGTAAGGACGTCTTAATACCCAGCTAGCTGAATTTATTTTTACCAATATTCTTCCTATACCAGTAGGTGTATTTCCGTATCTTTCAAGCCAATCGCTAATATCTTTGTTTTGTTGAGCAGTGTATTTAAATTCAATATCAGTTGGTTTATTGAATTTAAAATGTTCAATATTTTCACCTCTAGGAGTTCGCATCCAATCTGCTATATTGTAAGTAAAATTTGATTTAGGATTATTTTTGCATCTATCATCACCCCAAATGTTATGAACTCTGTTTACACAAAAATCGTTTACATCGTGTAACATTTTTTGTTTATCTTCCGATATTTCGTTGTAATTTAAAAGCTCTTTAAACATTGAAAATATATATTCGTTCCACTCAGAAAACATTTTTGTGGCAACAGCTCCGTAGGTTTGTAAAAGATTATGACCCATTTTTCCTGCACAAAGTTTTTTGTAGTTCTCTTCCTTTTTACAATAATCATTCAACTCATCATAATTATCCCAAAGTTCGCCTTTAGTATCTTTGATAAAAGCTTCTAAAAAGTTTCTAAAACTCTCTGGGGCTTTAAGAGAGTTTTCTCTAATTTTTGTCAGGAAGTCTATTATCGGAATATTTTTTTGTCTAATAAGTTTGAAGAAAGGATTATAAAGTTCATTATTGTAAATTGATTGAATTAGCAAATGGTAAACTCTACATTCTACATATTCTTCAAATGTCATAGAATCTGATGAAGTTACTATTTCTTCTATCTCGACAGAAATTTCTCCGTTGTCTAATTTTCCAAAATCTCTAGGTATTACTCTAAAGTGAGATTTAACCCCATATTTTTCTCTATGAGCATCTGTACCCATTTCGGTTCCATTTAACAACATAAGATTGTAAGCTATTACTGCATCAATACCACTCTCAAGAAGGCTAGCTAAAGTACTTTTATGGCTTTTAAAAGTTTCACCAGGCAAACCAACTATAACCTCTGTGTTGCTTGGCAAGCCGAGTCGAGCATATTCATCTGCTAACATAGTAATAACTTCTAATTTTATATTTTTTCTTTTTATATTTTCTAAAACATCAGGGTCTACACTTTGTACTGAAAGCCCAAACTGAAGTGAGCCATTTAAAAGTCTAAAAGCTTTAGAAATTCTATCTTTTCTATTTTTACCAGTGGAAGCTCTGGTATATCTCGGATAATTTACATCTTTTTGTAGTCTGTTTATATGTTCACATATCTCATAATCTCTTTCATACATTCCAAAATTAGAATCCGTTATTGTTAAATGTGAAACATTTAATGGGACCTTTTCAGCAATATAATCAAGTTCAGCATGTACTCTGTCTAAGGAGTAATAATTAACTTTTGTAATGAGTGAGTGCCCTTCGTGACAAAAGCTACAAGTGAAAGGACATCCTCTATTAGTTTCTATCATAGGACCTAACCTACCATCAAAAAATTTATCCATGAACCCACTAAGATATGGTGAAGGTATTTCATCAAGAGTTTTTCTTCTTTTAAGAAATGTACCTTTAAGCAAATTTTCTTCGTCAATTCTGTGAACCATGCCATGAATAGCGGTTGATTTCATTTTTTGTAAATTATCTTTATACTCAAAAACTCTTTCAACTAAATTGCAAAATGCATCCTCTCCTTCAAGATAAGCATAGAAATCTATCAAAGGGTTTTTTAAAATAAATTGAGTTCTTTCTTTATCCTCTAAAGGGATGTTTGGACCTCCCATTACTGTAACAGTATTTGGGGATATTTTTTTTATCATTTTGAAAAAAGCTAAACCTAAGTTTAAATTCCAAGGATAGTTACTCATACCCAATATATCTGGAGTATGTTCTTTAATAGCTCTATCCAGATCTTTTGGATATTTAAAAAGTTCAATATCTACTCTTTCTTTAAATTTATTTTTGCAATAAGCTGCAACGAAACCTATGTTAAGTGGGAAAGCATCTGTAGCTAATGATATAGTATCATAAGTTAAGTCACAAAGATAAATCTTTAAAGGTTTCATAATAGATTTATAAAATTTTTATTTGAAATTATATAGCAGTATTTTCTTGACTGTTCAATACCTGAACGGTATATAATTTTCGAAATATGCCAAAAAATGTTGAAAATAACACAAACTTTGAGGTTTTAAGGAGCATAGATAATAACCCTGGATCAAGTCAAAGAAAATTAGCATCCAAATTAGGTTTTAGCCTGGGAAAATTAAACTATTGTTTGGGTGCTCTTAAAGACAAAGGTTTAATTAAAATAAAAAATTTCAAATCAAATAAAAATAAAATGAATTATATTTATCTTTTAACGCCTGCTGGAATAACAACTAAAACAAAACTTACAATTAAGTTTATGGAAAGAAAAATGAAGGAATATGATGAATTAGCTGCAGAGTTAAAAAAAGGTAAAAACTAAAAAATAAAATGTGGGCTGTTATAAAATATAATAATAATCAGTACAATTTTTTTAAAGAAAATTTCAGAAAAATATGTTCTGATCAAGTTGAGTTTTATAATCCTAAAATAAGTTATAAGAAAAAAAATCATTTGATAACAAAGTATATCTTAAAAAATTACGCTTTTATATATTGTTCAAAATTTAAAAATCAAAAAGAATTAATTAAATATAAATATATTAAGGGGTTAAATTTTTTTTTAGAAGGATATATTGAAAATCAAGAACAAATCCAAGAATTTATTAATTTATGTAAACATCATGAGGATAAGAAATTTAATATAAGTAAATCTTTTTTTTTAGCTCTTAAAATGAATAAGATTAAATTCTTAAATGGGCCGCTAAAAAATCTTATTTTTGATATATTTGAAAAAAACAAAGATATGAAAAATTTTAAAATCAAATTGGGGCAAATACCTTTAACAATACAAAAAAAATCAAGTTATTATTTTCTCCCAATTTAATAAATTTAAATAAATGAAAAAAAATTTTAAGCGTTCTTTTTCATTGTGCGGAGCTATGGAATTTTAAAATGGAAAAAAAAGTTGCAATTATAACCGGTGGTTACAAAGGCAACGGCAAAGCTATTGTAGATAAATTTTTATCAAATAATTATAAAGTTTATAGCTTAGATATTGGTTATAAAAAAAATTATTTTTCAGATAAAATAATAAAACTTAAGACTAATTTAGAGAAAATAACTGAAATTGAAAAAGCTATAAGGTTAATTAAAAAAAGAGAAGACTCCATTAATGTTTTGGTAAACAATGCTGGAATTTCTTTAAAAACAAATAATAAAAATTTTTTTAAAAATTGGCAAAAAACTTTAGCCATTAATTTGACTGCTCCATATATCGTTAGTCTATTATGTTTACCAATGTTAAAAAAAAATAAAAAACCCAGTATAGTAAATATTTCTAGTCTAAATGGTAAAGTTGCCATGTCCAACAATCCCTCTTATAATGCTTCGAAAGGTGGCATATCAGCCTTAACAATGAGCCAGGCGCTTGATTTTTCAAAATATAAAATTAGAGTTAATGCTGTAAGTCCAGGTTATATTAAAACAAATATGACAAAAAAATCCTATAATAATTCTAAAGAGTATAGAAAAAGAATTAGTAGAATGATGATAAATAAATATGGCTTACCCAAAGACATTGCTAATGCGGTTTTCTTTTTAGCATCAGAAAACGCTACATATATCAATTCAACTGAAATTGTTGTAGATGGTGGTTTTTTAAAGAAAGGTATTTAAAGTGCAAAAAAAAAATATAATTATTTTTGGTGGATCCGGAACCCTTGGCAGAGAAGTTTTGTTTAATTTAGCTAATGAAAATTTTAATATTGTCTTTTCATCAAGACTAGTAAAAAAAAATAATTACAAAGGTATTAAAAAAAGTGCTGTTCTCACAAATTTAAAATGTGATGTTTCTGATGAGAAAAGTATAAAAAACTTCATAAGTAGAGCTTATAAGATACTAAAAAATGTAGATTGCGTAATCGATTGCACAGGTATTTTTTATTACGATAAATTAAAAAATATAACCACAAAGTCATTATTAGATATGTTTAGCGTTAATATTTTTGCAACGGTTTTAATAAATAAATATATTGAGGCTAATAAATCTAATTCAAAATGGGTTAAAATAATTACTTGTGGTTCATCCTCAGCTGTTATTGGTGCAACAGATACAATTTCATATTGTGCTTCTAAACATGCTTTAATTGGTGCAATAAAGTCTCTTAATCAGACTGTATATAAAAAAAAGATTATTAATTATTGTCTTAACTTTGGAACTTTAGATAGTAAAATGAGTAAGCAAATCAGAAATACTAGAAATCAGAACCTAATTAGCCAACAAGACATAGTCAAAAGTATTTTATATTTGATTAATCTTGGAAAACATGGTTTGCCTGAAGAATTATATTTAAAAAGATTTAATTAAAATGTTAGATATTAAAAAATACTTCAATAATAGTTCTTCAACTATCTCTAATTTATTTAAATTTGAAAAAGAGATAAATTTAATAGCTAATGAAATTTTTCTAACACAAACAAATGACAAAAAATTGTTAGTAGCGGGTAATGGTGGATCATGCTCGGACGCTGAACACTTCACTGGTGAATTACAATGTACATATAAAGACAGAGATAGAAAACCAATTTCAGCAATTTCTTTAGCCACTCATCCAGCTGCATTGACAGCTTGGTCAAATGATTTTGGATATAATTCCTATTTTCAAAGACAGGTAGAAGCCCATGGTAAAGAAGGAGATATTTTATTTTTAATTTCTACAGGTGGAGGAAATGAAGAAAATGGTGCATCAATGAATTTAGTTTATGCTGCTAGAGAAGCAAAAAAAAGAAATATTAAAGTCATTTCACTTCTTGGAAAATCAGGCGGAATATTAAAAGAATTATCAAATTTAAGTATCATTGTTGAGAGCAACACAACATCGCATATTCAAGAAGCACATATATCAATCTTACATTGTATTTGCGAAATCTTGGATTACAAAAAGAACGAAATTAAATAAAATTGTAAGACCAATGATAATAAGCAAAACACCGTTTAGAATTCCATTTGCTGGCGGTGGAACTGATATTGATTTTTACTACAAAAAAAGAATTGGCCTTTTTTACTCTGTTGCAATTAATCAATATGCCTACGTTTTTTTAAAAAAAAGAAATTTAGATAAAAATTTCTTAATACAAACAACGTCCACACAATTTGCAAAATCAGTTGATAAAATTGAGCACAAGTTAATAAAAGAAACTCTAAAATATTTTAATGTGAGTGATCCTGTTCATGTGGGTGTTTATACTACTATACCTACCTTAACAGGTTTAGGATCATCAAGCTCTTTAGTTGTCGGTTTGATAAACTGCATTAAAAAGCTAAAAAATTTAAATTTAACTAATAAACAAATAATAGATAAAGCCTATAAGATTGAAAGAAAAATTTGTGGTTATAAAGGAGGATGGCAGGACCAAATAATTAGTCAAGTTGGAGGATTTGTAAAAGCTCAAATTAGTAAAAGCGGTAAGTATAAAATTATAAAGTTTAAAAGAAATAAATATTTAGAGAGACTAATTAAAAATAATTTAATGCTTGTTTATACCGAACATAAAAGAGACTCTTCTAAAATAATTTCATCTCAGAAAAAAAATAACAAACTAGTTTTAAAACATTACGATCAAATAAAATATATTGCTAATTCACTACCTAAGATTTTAAAAAAAAAATCAATATCTAATATTGCTAATGTATTTAACAAACATTGGAATATAAAAAAAAAATTATCCAAAGAAATAACTAATCAAAGAATTAATTCATTATATGATTTTTTAATAAAAAAATGTAATTGTCTTGGTGGAAAACTTATTGGAGCAGGCGGCGGTGGTTTTTTTTTAGTAGTAGTTAAAAATAAGAGAAATACAATAAGCTTACTTAAAAAATACAATATCAATTATTTAAATTTTGATATAGAAAACGAAGGTTCAAGAATTCTAAAAGATTTATGAAAAAGATTAAACTTTTTGCAGATGGTCTTAAAATAAATGAGATAAACCAAGACTTTGGTACTGAAATTGATGGATATACTTTTAATCCCTCAATATTTAAAAATCATGGTGTTAAAGATTATTTAGATCATTGTAAAATGATTTTAGAAAAATGTTTGGATAAACCGATTTCATTTGAAGTTTTTGCCGATGATGAAGCAAATATGATTAAACAAGCAAATATTTTAAAAAGTTTAGGGAAGAACGTTTTTATTAAAGTGCCAGTAACTTTCACTAATGGTGATTATACCACTAAAGTTCTTGATCAATTAGTTAACTCCAATACCAAATTAAACGTAACAGCAATTTTTACAAAAGAACAAGTTCAAAAAATAATTCCTATACTAAAAGACACTAATACAATTTTGTCAATTTTTGCTGGTAGAATTTATGATTGTGGACTAGATGCTTTTAAAGTTATGAAAGAAATATGTTTAGATGTTAAAAAAAATTCAGTTTGTGAAACTTTGTGGGCAAGCCCAAGAATGCCTTACGATTATATAGCTGCAATTAATTCTGGAACAGATATTATAACTATGCAAGGTGCTCAAATTAAAAAACTGTCTTTGTTTGGTAAAGATCCAAAAGATTATTCTTTAGAAACTGTCAAACAGTTCTTCAACGATGCTAAAGCATCTGGTTTCAAAATCTAAAGTATTTTTAAATTGAAAAAATTAGACAAAATTAAAAAAGTTATATTTTCAATACACAAAGCTATTGAAAGATTAAACTTAGATAAAATTAAAATTTATAAGTTTAGGTCTAAAAATAAAAATAAAGTCGATCCTGTTACTATGTATGATTTCAAAATAGAAAAATTAATTTCTAAAAAAATAAAAAAAACTTTTCCAAGTCACTCAATTTTAGGAGAGGAGACTGGATTTAAATCTTCAAAAAATTCTGAGTATGCATGGATAATTGATCCAGTAGACGGAACAAAAAATTTAATATTAGGTATTCCTTTATGGGGTAATTTAATTGGATTATATCATAATAAAAATTGTATTTTTAGTTTTGCTAATTTTCCATTAATTAAAAAATATTATTTAGGTTACGAGAATAGTAGCTATTTATATGAGAAAAACTTAATTAAAAAAAAAATTAAATGTAACAATAAAATTTCAAAATTAAAAAATGCTAAAATTGTGGTAAATACTATAAATACTTTAAAGCATTCAAAAGTTTTGAAATTAATAAAAAAACATAAAGGAATATTTAGAATTACAAATGCCGATGCTTATAATTTTTGTTTATTAGCTGAAGGAAAAATCGATGTCATAATTGAGTCTGGACTTAAAAAAGTTGATATCTTACCTTTAGTTGCTATCATCGAAAATTCAGGAGCTATTATCACTGATTGGAATGGTAAAAAAAATTTTAATTCTGGAAAAGTTTTGGTTTCTTCAAATATAAAAATTCATCAAAAATTATTAAAAATTATTAGATGAAAAATAATTATATATGTATAATACCTGCAAGATCAGGTTCAAAAAGACTTAAAAATAAAAATATAATTAAAATTAATAAAAAAAAACTTTTTGATTATACACTTGAAGCAGCCTTAAAATGCAAGAAAATTTCAAATATAGTAATTTCAACTAATATTAAAAATTTGACAAATATAAAAAATAAAAAAATTATATTTTTAAAAAGACCTAGTTTCCTCTGTAAAGATATATGTAGTACTGAAAGTGCAATGAATCATGCAATAAAATCCTTAAAAATATTTAAAAGTAAAAATGTTGTAATTGTTTTGCTTCAACCAACATCTCCGTTGAGAGATTTTAAAGATATTACTAATGCAATAAAAATTTTTGAAAAAAAAAAATATGATTCTTTACTTTCAGTTTATTTAGAAAAGCTGTATGTGTGGGGTAGATATGGCAAAAACTTAAGATCAAAAACTTATAATTATAGAAAAAGAGGAAGAACACAGGATAAAAAGCCTTCTTTAATGGAAAATGGAGCAATATATTTATCTAAATTAGAAGGTTTCTTAAAATATAATAATCGTTTATTTGGCAAAATTGGCTACTCAGTTATGACTAAAAGAAATTCTCTTGAAATTGATTATGCCGAGGATATTAAGCAATTTAAAGCATTTTTAAAATAATTAATATGAATTATGAATAAAGAGATAAAAACAAAAAATTTTGAAATTTCAGAAAATTCTCCAACATATATAATTGCTGAGATTGGAATTAATCATAACGGAAAATATAATTTAGCCGAAAAATTAATAATAGAGTCTGCAAAAGCAGGTGTTAACGGTGTGAAATTTCAAAAAAGAGATGCTTCATCTATAATGATAAAGCAAAAGATTAATTTGAGTCCAGTTGGGTATTTAAGCAGCGATGAAAATGATATTTCAACCGATCAACCAGAGTATGGAAATTGGTCATATCCTGATATTAGATTAGAACTTAAAGATGAAGATTATAAAAAACTTCAAAAAGTTGCTGATAGTGAGGGAGTAGATTTCTTCGCAAGCCCTTGGGACGAAAAAAGTTTAAATTTTTTAAAGCAAATAGATGTCCCTCTTATAAAAATACCAAGCGTTGAAATAAAAAATTTTGAGTTACTTGAAAAGTACTCAAAATGTGGAAAACCAATAATTTTAAGTACTGGAACAGCTACTCAATCAGATATAAATGCAGCTTTAAAAGTTTTAAAGAAAAATACAAATGATATAATTTTACTTCAATGCACATCATCTTATCCCAGTAAATTTAATGAAATAGATTTAAAAGTTATTAATACATTTAAAAATACATATGATTGTTTAGTTGGTTTTTCTGGTCATGAGCCAGGAATAAATGTTGCAGTAGGAGCGGTTGCTCTTGGCGCAAAAGTTATAGAAAAACATGTAACACTAAATAAAAATATGAATGGAACTGATCATTTAGCTTCTATAGATATGGTTGAACTAAAAAAGATGGTTAAAGCTATAAGAGAGATAGAATTAGCTTTGGGCACAAATAAAAAAACAAAATATAAAAGTGAAGATGTTTTAGTCTCAATTTTAGGAAAATCTTTAGTAGCAAAAAAAAGTTTGAAATCAGGAACTATAATAAAGAAAGAAGATTTATCTGTTAAAGGGCCTGCCACTGGCATTAGTTCAGAATTTTTTTATAAAGTTATTGGAAAAAAAATCATAAAAGACAAATCTGAAGATGAAATAATATTCTCTGAGGATATCGAAAATTTTTAAAATTAGATTGACAACAATTAGCTCTAATGATATTTCGAGAATGTACTGAAAGTTTGGTGGGGAATCAGTGTGAAATTCATTGGCTGTACCTGCAACCGTAAAGTCGGAGCGCCACCCGGTAAGTCCGCTGTTGAACAAAGGCCAGGAAAAGTCTAGTTCTACAATGAAAAATTAGCATCGGCATAAATTGTAATTAAGTAAATATTTTCAAAAGATTTAAAATTACTTTTGAAAATGAAATGAAATATAAATTTTATGTCAAAAAAAATTATAAATTTTTTCATATTTTTTGGAATTATTTTTATTTATTCAAATGAGTTAAAATCTCAAGATATCCCAATAATCGTTATTGCTCCTAGTAAAAAAATGCAATCTATTTCAACAGTTGGTACATCAGTAACGATTCTTGATGAAACATTTTTTAAAAAAACAAATGAATTTTTTTTAGGAGATGCTTTAAGCACAACTACAACAAGTGCCAATTTTTTTCAAAGTGGGGGACACGGAACAGTATCAGCAATTCAATTAAGAGGTATACCTAAAAGATACTCCACTGTTTATATTGATGGAATTAAAATGTCAGATCCATCAAGTGTGTCTAATGACTTCGATTTTAATAATATTCTAACTAGCCAAGTATCAAGGGTTGAAATTTTGAAAGGCAATCAAAGCTCAATCTATGGTAGCGGTGCTATAGGTGGAACAATACATATTACCACAAAAAAAGGAAAACCAGGCTTTAATAAAGATTTAAATTATAGCATAGGTTCAAATAATACTCATAATTTATCTACTTCTCTTTCAGGTGGAGATGAGAAGAAGAATTATTACATTGGTCTACAAAGGTTTCAAAGCGATGGAATTTCGCAAATGACTCATAATGATGAAAAGGATAGGTATAGAAATAATGGATTGATAGCCAGCTTTAGTAATAAATTTTCTGATACATTAGAACTACAAAGTAATGCTAGGGTTGCTGAAACATATCTGCAATATGATGCTGAATGTGTATCTAATTTATTTGGTTGTTCGCCTAATCGGGATCATAGCGAGGAAGTAGATGCTGTAGAGTCATCAACTAATGTTAGTTTAATATATAAACCAATAGAAAAACTTAAAAATAAATTTACCGTTGCAAATACATACATCAAAAGAGTTTATGCGGCGGCGGCTGGTAGTAAAAATACTTTAAAGGATAATTATTATGGTGATAGATATGTATTAATTTATCAAGGTAGTTATAATTTTAATTTAGATAATAGTATTGTATTTGGAATCGAAAGAGAAGATGATAACATTGGCTATAATAA
>CEUZ01096681.1_pt1 | contig 12598 bp, 10 predicted proteins | sample 361511 | NCBI WGS metagenome assembly CEUZ01 (sample SAMEA2622822, study PRJEB7988) | marine metagenome | biome: marine biome (ENVO:00000447); feature: surface water layer (ENVO:00002042); material: "saline water (ENVO:00002010), including plankton (ENVO:xxxxxxxx)" | depth 5 m
TTGATTTACCATGTGATGGAGGATATTTAATTTTATAAAATGGAACGGATAATAACTAATGGCTAGTAGAAGATTCCCTATAGTTTTTTATAAATGGATTGCAAATTTCGGAAAATCATCTTTTGATTATTCAAATATAACAGAAAATATACTTATCTCTGGTGAATATGATGAAAATGATATTTTTACTATTCAGAAATTAGGAGTCAAATGCGTAATTGATATGAGAAGCGAAAACTCGTTTGATAAATCTCTATTTGAATCAATTGGAATTAATTATTTTAATATACCGGTTGATAATTTTTTTCCTCCTGAATTAGATCAAATTGATAACGCTATTCAATATATTAATTCCAATATTTCTGATGATAGTAAAATTTTAATTCATTGCAAAGAAGGTGTTGGTAGAAGTTCTTTAATTATTATTGCTTATTTAGTTACTACAGGGTTAGATTTGTTTGAAAGTATGAAATTAGTTCAATCCAATAGATGGGGAGCTAATTTGAATAATATTCAATTTCAAAAACTAAAAAAATGGTATGAAATATATAACTTTTCTTAATATTTGTTATTCATTAAGATATTCAGTTAACTGATTAACAAGATAGCTCATTTCTGAATATTTATCTTGATCTGAACCTCCGGGGTTAAGATTTAAATCAACAACCGAAACTGAGACATAGCCATCTTGAATTGCTTTCATATCACTTTCTTTTGGAAATTCTACGTTTTCTTTCAAATCTAATCTAAGCCAATAATAATCACCTCTTGCTCTTGATTCTTTTAATAATATTTCATCTTCTACTTTGGGTCCGATATAAGTAGTTTTAGTTCCTTTGATTTGATGAGATGGCAAATTGGGAAAATTAACATTTAATAGTTGAGGTTCTTTAATATTATTTTTTATTAGAAATTCACATATTTTTGATGAATACTCAATTGATGATGTGATATCAGTTCTTACAGCATCAAGTGATGCAATTGATAGTGCCACTGATAGTGATCCGAGTAAATATCCATGAATAGCAGCACCTGCAGTTCCAGATATTAAAAGATCTGAACCCATATTTGCACCATAATTAATTCCTGAAAAAACATAATCAAAACCTTTGGGGTTGATTTCTTTATTTGCTAAAATCACACAATCTGATGGAGTTCCTTCAACTGCATATGCATTAACATTATCAACATTTATATTAACTGGGTTGTACCTTAGTACATCTCTTAAAGTTACACTTGGACCTTTACCTGATTGGTCTCTGTCCGGAGCTACAACGGTAACATTTCCATATTGTTTTAATACTTCTGCCAATTTGCTAATAGCCGGTGAATTTATTCCGTCATCATTAGTAACTAAAATTTCCATTTTGATTTTACCCTTTGTTGATTAATTTATTTAAGTGAGTGTGAATGAATTATATTCTAGATGATTTACATCAGCAATATTCTTGTAATAGAATGAATTACCTAATCATTATCGAAATATTAAATTATTATGAAATCTCAAAGACATTTATTTAATATCCCTGAGGAACAAGCATATTTTAATACTGCATATTTTGGATGTTTACTTAATGAATCAGTTAATGCGGCTACATATGGTGCAAATTTAAAAGCACAACCATGGAATATTCATATGTCAGATTTTTTTACGGATGCAGATATTGCGAGGCAATTATTTGCCCAATTAATTAATACTGATCAAAATAATATAGCTTTAATCCCTTCTGCAAGTTATGGGTTTGCAACTGCAGCTAAAAATATTAATTTAAATTCCAATGATTCAATAATGGTTTTGTCAGAACAATTTCCTTCAAATTATTATATTTGGGAGCAACTAGCTATTAAAAGTAATGCAACATTATCTGTGGTACCTAGGCCTGAAGATGATGACTGGACAACTAATATATTAAATACAATTGATGATAGTGTGAAAATTATCTCATTATCTAATAATCATTGGACAGATGGTGGATACATTGATTTGGAAAAAATTTCTAAGAATATTTCAAATTCAGATATTGCACTTTTGATTGATGGTACACAATCAGTAGGTGCTTTGCCTATAGATGTTGAAAAAATCAAACCAGACTTTTTGGTCGTTTCAGGGTATAAATGGCTATTAGGACCATATAATCTAGGATTATGTTATGTTAATCCTAAATATCATGATGGAGACCCATTAGAATATTGGTGGGGTCATAAAGAAGGAGCAGAAAATCCTACAAGTTTAATTAATTATCCAAGTGATTATTTACCTGGTGCCAGAAGATTCGATTACGGTCATAAAGGAAATTTTCACTTACTTCCTCCTTTGATTAAAGCTCTTGAACAGTTATTGAGTTGGGGAGTTAATGAAATATACAAATATACCTCTGAAGTGAATAATAAAATTATAGAAAGTTTATCAGATATTGGTATTTCAATAATTGATGATAAATACAGGGCAGGGCATTACCTTGGAATAAGATTTAATGATCGCATTCCATCTGAATTTACAAAATATTTAACAGATAATAATGTACATGTTAGTGTTAGGGGTGCAAATACAGTTAGAGTTACCCCGCATTTATGGATAAATGATAATGATATAGATAAATTTGTTGATGTTGTTAAAAATTATTTTAAAAAGTAACTAAACATTGATTAACTATATAAATCATAATAATTATAAGATTGCATATTCCACATGGGATTCAAATAATGAATCAATATACACTCTTTTATTTGTTCATGCTTCTGGATTTCATAGAATGATTTGGAAACAAATTATAGAAAAGCTACCGGATTACAACTGTATTAGTATTGATTTGGCTGGACATGGATTAAGTGACAATCCTGATCATGATTATAATTGGAATCAATTCTCGTCGGAATTAGAATCTTTGATTTCTGAATTGAATTTAAATAATATTATAGGAATCGGACATTCATTAGGTGGTTATGCTATCACTCATGCTACGAAACAACTAAGAAACAGATTTGCGGGATTGATATTATTTGATCCTTCTATATTTACACAAGATAAATATGCCCAAAACCTTAGAAGAAAAAAAGATTTTATACATCCTATAAGTAAAAGGCGTAATTTATGGAATTCTCCTGATGAAATGTATAAAAATTTTGCTTCAAGACTCCCATTTAAATTATGGGATAATGAAGTTTTAAAAGATTATTGTGAATTTGGCTTAATAAAAGATGATTATAATAGTATTTTTAAATTGTGTTGTCCTCCCTGGGCTGAAGCTAGAATGATGTCTGGCAGTTCCCCGTATGGAATATTTGAAATAATTGACAATTTTAATCATAAAACATTAATCATTCGTGCGGGGGGTAAAGATTCAAACGACAATAAAGATATATTCTCTACTTCGGTTACTGATCCCAAATTAAGTGAAATGTTTTTGAATGGTAAAGATTTGTTATTAAATGATGTTACTCATTTTATACCGCAAGAAAAACCAGAAGAATGTGCTAAAATTATTTATGATTTTATTAGATAAATTTCAATGGTAAATTAATGAATTATGAAGCAATTATTTTTGATATTGATGGAACTTTAATTGATTATGATTATTCTCAATTTCAATCACTTGATAAACTTTTAGATATTATTCCTTGGAATAAAGTTTCACGACCTCCTACAAAAGATGTTTTTGATTATTGGTATAAAGAAAAAAATGAATTTTATAACAGACCGGATTCAAATCAGATAAATCAATATGATCAACAGAAAATTATATTAGAAAATGTATTGGCTAATTGGAAAATAATTGTTGATTCCACTCAATTAACAAATTCATTATTTGAATTATATGAAACTACTTGGAGAGCTTATCCCGACGTACTTGAATGCTTATTCAGTCTAAATAAATACAAAGTCTGTATTATTTCAAATGGCGACAGTGAATTTCAAAGATTAAAACTAACTAAAACTGGTTTGGATAAATATTTTTCTGAGATCTTGATATCTGGAGATATTAAGATTAAAAAACCAAATCCTATAATCTATGAAACTATTTCAGATAGAATTAATATACCTTTAGAAAAATGTGTGTATATAGGTGACAGGTTAGATTTTGACGCTATTGGTTCTTCTGAAGCTGGGATGCTAGGTGTATGGTTAAATAGAAAGAATATTTCAGGCAAGAAAGTCCCAAAAGGTATTAAAACAATTACTTCTTTGCAACAATTATCTTCATTACTAATATAAGTCATTGCTATTAGGCTTTTTCTTTTATATATTATGACAATTATCTGTTTTGTGTATTTAATTGACTACAAAAAAAACATCAACTTCTGAGAATAAAGATAGGTGGGTCCTAGCGACATTAATTTTATTTGGACACACAATTAAACATATTTATGTTTCAGCATTAAATGTTACTTTATTGCCAAATATCAAACAATCTTTAAATTTAAGTGCAACCACATATGGAAGTGTAAATTTAGCAGGTAGAATTACAAGCATGACCACTACATTCTTTTCTGGGTTTTTGGGTGACAAATATGCAAGAAGATCAGGCACTCTATTAGGTATTTCTTTATTTATTTCTGGAATTTCATATTTAATGCTGAGTTATTCTGATACCATTTTATTATTAACAATATCAATGTTAATAAGTGGAATTGGTCCATCTATGTATCATGCTCCAGCATTAGCAACTTTAGCAAAAAAATTCCCCGAAAAACAGGCTTTTGCTTTATCCTTACATGGAACTGGTGGTAGCTTGGGAGAAACTTTTGGACCACTTATTTTTGGTTCATTATTGATTTCTACGCTATTGATTGGCTGGGAACAAGCAATGCGAGTATCTTCAATCATTCCAATTTTAGTAGGAATATTGGGTGGTACTTCTATTAATTATTTTTTGAGAAATGATATTTCTAAAAAAGTTAATTTAAAAGATTATTATTCTGGGTTGCAAATAATTTTTACAAACAAATTATTAATTTTACTAATTATAGCGGCCGCAATAAGAGGAATGGGAGAATCAGCTTTAGATACTTTCTTACCAGTATTTTTCTTAGAAAATTGGAAATATTCTGTTAATCGAATAGCCATATATAAATCATTAATGAGAGCGAGTGGAACTATTACTCAACCCCTGTTGGGAATTATAGTTGATAAATCTCACCCACTTTCTCTACTTATTCCCAGTTTATTATTTCTTGGTTTTATGTGTTTAACTATTCCATTTATAAACGACATAAAATTATTTTCTATTCCTGTAATTCCAATTGTATTGTTACTTATGGGAATATTTGAATTTTCTCTTCAAACTATTTTTGTATCGTTAGGGTTAGATATTGCAAAGGCTAATAAAAAAGAATCAGAGGATATGAAATCCACTATTGTTGCACTAATGTGGGGAGCTATGTCTTTAGGGCTTATTTCTCCTGTTATTGGAGGTGCTATAGCTGATAATATTGGGATGCAATATACTATAATTTATTCGGGAATTTTAATATTACTTTCTTCTTTATGTTTAATATTTTTGAAAGCACGAATGTAGTTATGCATATATTAATAATTTAATTTTATGATAAAATATACTTTATCGTGAAGGAGAGTAGTATTATACTCAGCAACCTTTTAACCTTTTAAGGTGCTTTAAACGAGGTTCATATCGAACAAAGAGGTTATTGAATAATTTATTGTCCTTCATTTTATTAAAAAGTGAAGGATTTTTTTCTATTTTGATTAATTTTGAAAACATATTATTAATAGATGGTGCTATGGGCACTTCTATACAAAATCTTAATCTTTCTTCTTCTGATTTTGGAGGAGAACATTTAGATGGATGCAATGAATATTTAAATATTATTAATCCAAACTATATAAAAGATATACATAGATCCTTTTTAGATGCTGGAGCCAATATTATTGAAACAAACACTTTTGGTGCAACTCCTATTGTTTTAGATGAATATGAATTATCGGATTTAGCTGAAGAAATAAATTTTAAAGCAGCTAAAATAGCTAAATCTAGCATAAACGATTCTGATAAGTCGATTTTGGTAGCTGGTAGCATTGGCCCAACCACAAAACTTTTGAGTTTAAATCAAATAAAATCATCGGAAATCACATTTGATCTTTTAGTTGATAATTACAGAGTTCAAGCAAGAGGTTTAATTTCAGGAGGATCTGATTTTTTATTAATAGAAACTTCTCAAGATATTTTAAACGTAAAAGCTGCAATTGAAGGGATATCATTAGCAAAATCCGATTTGAATAGAAATGAAATCCCTTTTGCTATTCAATGCACTATTGAAAATATGGGTACAACTCTAGGTGGACAAGATATCGAATCATTTTATCTAACAATTAACCATAATGATCTATTGTGGATTGGAATGAATTGCGCTACTGGCCCCAAATTTATGAGAGAACATCTAAGAATATTAAGTCAAATATCATCACACCCTATTTCTATAGTCCCAAATGCAGGATTACCCGATGAACATGGGAATTATAATGAATCTCCAGTAGAATTTTCAAAAACTATAGAAGAATATATAAAAAATGGGTGGGTAAATGTTATAGGAGGTTGCTGTGGAACTACTCCTAATCATATATCAAAATTAAATACATTAGTTCAAAATCATAGCACTGTTTATGATTACAATAAAAATACATCACTTTTAAAACACTTTGTTACTGGATTAGAATCATTGTATGTTGATGACTCAACTAAACCAATTTTAGTTGGCGAAAGAACTAATGTTTTAGGTTCCAAAAGATTCAAAAAACTTATAGAGAACAATGATTTCGATCAAGCATCAGAGATAGGAAAATTACAAATCAATTCTGGAGCTAATGTATTAGATGTTTGTTTACAAAATCCTGACAGAGATGAAATAAGTGATATAACAAAATTTTTAGAAAAGTTAACTTCAAAGATTAAAGCACCAATAATGATAGATACAACTGATGTTGAAGTTATTAAAGAAGCCATAAAGTTATGTCCAGGTAAAATTATTATTAACAGTGTAAATCTAGAAGATGGTGAAGATAAATTTATTGATGTTGCACCGATTATAAAATCTTTCGGGGCTTCTGTGATTGTTGGATGTATTGATGAAGATAAAAATCAAGCACAGGCAATAACTCGAGAAAGAAAGTTAGAAATAGCTAAAAGATCCTTTGAGCTATTAACAAATGATTACAAAATAAATCCTAATGATATTATATTTGACCCTCTTACTTTTCCTATAGGTACAGGTGATATCAATTACTTGGATTCTGCTTATGAAACTATAGAAGGTATTAAGTTAATAAAAAAAGAATTACCAATGGCGAAAATTATATTAGGTATTTCAAATGTCTCTTTTGGGTTACCATTAAATGGAAGAGAAGTTTTAAATTCTGTTATGTTAAATCATTGTTTAAATGCTGGATTAGATTATGCAATAGTTAATACACAAAATTTAAAAAGATTTAATTCTTTATCAAAAGAAGAAATAAATCTCTCTAATGAACTGATTTTTAACAATACACAAAAAGCATTGGATAAATTTGTTGAGTATTTTAGATCTACTCCAGTAAATAAAACAGTAAAAGAAAATATCCCTTGGGATAAATTTCTTAAAGAATCTGTGATCAATGGATCCAAAAACAAATTAGAACCAAATTTAGATAAAGGATTAAAGAAATATTCACCTTTAGATATTATTAATGGTCCTTTAATGAATGGAATGGATGTTGTTTCAGATTTGTTTGGTAAAAATGAATTAATTGTAGCTGAAGTTTTACAATCTGCTGAAGTTATGAAATCAGCTGTATCATATTTAGAGCAATTTATGGAAAAAGCTGATATTACCTCTAAAGGGACTATAATGCTAGCAACTGTTAAAGGCGATGTTCATGATATAGGTAAAAATTTAGTGGATATCATTCTTACAAATAATGGTTATAAGGTCATTAATTTAGGGATAAAAGTTACTTCTCAAGAATTAATTGATGCTTACAATCAATACAACCCAGATTATATAGGTTTATCAGGATTATTAGTTAAATCAGCTCAGATGATGGTTGATACTGTATCAGATCTAACTAATGAACAAATTGATATACCAATATTAGTTGGAGGTGCAGCATTAACAGAAAAATTTACATATCTTAATATATTTCCTAATTACAATAATTTAGTTATTTATGCTAAAGATGCTATGTCAGGACTAGATATTGTAAATGATTTAAATAATTCTAAAAGTAAAGATAAATTATTAATTGATGTTGATAAAAAAATTAAACATTTTAAATCTAATATGATTCCTCGTACATCTAGAGTAATTACAAATAAACCTAATTTAGTAAAAAAATCCATAAAACAATTAAATACTGTTCCTCAACCCCCAGATTTAAAAATACATAATATTATTTTACCTATAGAGAATGTTTGGGATTTGGTTAATCCCACAATGCTATATAACAGACATTTAGGATATAGGGGAAATTTTATTAATGACCTGAAAACAAATGTTAAAAAAGCTGTTGAATTATTAGAAAGTGTAAATAAAGTTAAAACAATATTAAAAGATAACCAAGATATACAGGCTAAAGTTGTATATAAATTTTTTAAAGCAAAATCTGATAACAATGACTTACTTATATATGACTCTAACTCTAATACAGAAATCTCAAGGTTTACATTTGGAAGGCAAACAGAAAAAGATATGCTTAGTTTAAGCGATTATGTTTATCCTGTTTCATCTGTTAATGATGACTATATTTGCATGTTTGTATCTACATATGGACCTCATATACGTGAATTGGCAGATATTTATCAACAAAAAGGAGAATTTCTCATATCGCATATAATACAATCTTTAGCATTAGAAACTGCAGAAGCATCTGCAGAATATATACATCAAAAAATAAGAGAAATGTGGGGAATAAAAGATTCTCCTGATATAACAAACCAAGACATATTTAAAGCAAAGTATATTGGAAAGAGATATTCATTTGGTTATCCTGCATGCCCCAGATTAGAAGATCAAAAGATATTATGGGATCTTTTAAATCCAACTGATAATATTAATGTAGAACTTACTGAAGAATATATGATGGATCCTGAAGGCTCAGTAAGCGCGATTGTTTTCCATCATCCAGATGCTAAATATTTCAATCTGGATAATGATGCTATTGAAAAATTAAATATTGAAGTAAGTAATTAATATGAATTTAAATTTAAATAATGTTGAATCACCACCAATAGATTATTTTAATCATCTTTTAGATAGCGTTAAATCTAATAATAAAAAAATATCTTTTGGCCATGGTATTCCAAGATATACACCTAATAAGTATGCAAATATTAATTCAGATTTGTTTGAGAACTCTAATTCATTTAAATATACAGATATTAGAGGTGATAAGAAATTAAGGAATTATTTGGCTGAATATCTTTCAACAAAATTAAGTTTTAATGTAAACCCTGATGAAAATTTGATTATTACACCTGGAGCTAATAGTGCTATCTTTAAATCATTATTTTTATTGCTTAATAAAAACGATGAAGTTTTAGTAATAAGCCCTGTATATTTTAATTATATTATGGCAATAGAAATGATAGGTGCAAAGCCTATTGAAATTAATTCTCATTCTGAATCAGGGTTTCAGTTAAATATAAGAAATATTGCAAATTCTATTACAAATAAAACTAAAGCTATTATAATTAATTCTCCAAATAATCCCACTGGAGCTGTGTATAAAAACGATGATCTTGAAGAATTATTTCAACTCTGTGAATCAAAAGATATAAAAGTCATATTTGACATTACATATTTTGAATATATACATTCTAATAATGAATCGAACTATCTTTCACTATTAAAAAGCTTTGATAATGTAATCATAACTGGTAGTTTTTCTAAAACTTTTGGAATTACAGGTTTAAGAATAGGTTATATTTCAACAAAATCCAATTACATAGATAATTTGTGTAAAATTCAAGATACTATATCTATCTGTGCTTCTTCATTGTCTCAACAAATTCTTATTAATTTGATTAAATATGAACAATTAGCAATAGAAACAAATTTGAACTCTGTTAAATCATCTAAAGAAATTTTAATATCAAATTTAATTAATATTCCTGAGTTAAGCTGGATACAAACTGACGGAGCTTTTTATGCATTTGTAAAATTAAACAATAATATGGATTCTTGGAATTTTACTGAAAAGTTAATTAATTCCAAATCTGTTTTAGTTTTACCTGGTTCTATATTTGGTTCACAATGGAAATCATATATGCGTTTAGCGTATGGAGCTCTTAGTAGTGATGATGTGGATGAAGGAATGAAGAGAATAAAATCATTTATAGAACAAATTACTTAATATTTCCTTAATTATTTTTTAATATAATTAATTCATGACAAAAAATATACTTATAATCGAAGATGATAAAAGTGTAGCCCAATTAGTTTCTACATATTTCTTAAATGAAAAATGGAATGTAAATGTAGTCCATAATGGTGAAGACGCATTAGAAAATGCCTATGAAAATTCATATGACTTAATAGTGTTAGATTTAATGTTACCTAAATTATCTGGTTTGGAATTTATTAAAGAATATAGATTAGAATTTAATACCCCAGTAATTATGCTTACTGCACGAATAACAGAATCTGATATTGTGAAAGGATTAGATCTCGGGGCAGATGACTATGTTACTAAACCATTTAGCCCTAGGGAATTAGTATCAAGGGTTAAAGCAGTTTTTAGAAGGTTAGATAAACAAAATTTATTTGCTGAAAGAAAGTATATTCAAATTAATAACTTGAATATTGATATAGATCTAAAATTAGCAAAAATGAATGATAAAAAAGTGGATCTTACACCAAAGGAATTTGAAATTCTTAAAAATCTTTGTTCATATCCAGGTAAAATTTATTCTAGGCAAGAAATTATTGATACTTGTTTTGGAATGGATTTTGATGGTTTTGATAGAACTATAGATACACATATAGCAAATTTACGTAAAAAACTTAGAATTGAAGACAATTATAATGAGTATATTGAATCAGTATACGGATTAGGATACAGACTGATTGATGAAGAATAATATCTTGAAATTATTTAATAGTTTGGTTTTTAAAATTACAGTATCTTTTTCAGTTGTTTTAGTGGGAACTTTATTATCTTTGGGCGTTTATTTACAACATGTTGCTAAAATTGAATCTGATAATATTCAGAATGAATACAATCAATTAAAAGTTGAAAGAATTCAAAGATTAATAGATTCAATAACTACTAATCAGCCAGTGAATTTAAGAGATGTACAACGAAGATTAATGGATTATTCTAAAATATCTGGTGCCAATATTAAATTGTATGATGAAAATAATATTGAAGTCTTTGACACATCTAAAGGGCTTAATATCAACAATAATAAACGTAATCCTGTATTTAAAGTTATACCAACATCTTTAGGTGGTATGGTTGTGGAAGTTAATCAACGTAATTTAGTATCGATACAGGCAATTTCAGCTTCTGATACGCAAGAGGATCAATTGATTCAAACTGATCCTCCTATATCAAATATTGTTAATCAAATAGTTAAATCTATTGCAATTATTGGAATACTTTCAATAATGACTTCTATACTTATTATATGGATAATCTCAAGGCGAACATTAAATCCAATTACTAATATTGTTAATACATCTAAGTATTTAAGCAAGGGTGATTTTACAAAAAGAGTTGATCAGTCAGGCTCAGGGGAATTGAGTGAAATTGTAACAGCTTTTAATTATATGGCGTCTGAATTACAAAAATTAGATGAACAACGTAAAATTATGATAGCTGATATTGCTCATGAATTAAGAACTCCAATGACTAATTTAAAAGGGTATATAGAAGGATGGTCAGACGGAATAATAAAACCTGACAATGAAACGTTACAAATACTTGATTACCAAGTTAACACATTGTCAAAAATTATTGACGATTTAAGCACTTTATCTTTGGCAGAATCCGGAATGCTTAATCTAAATATTTCAGAATTTGATCTTAATAATAAAATTTTTGAAATAATAAATAATTTCAAATTAAGATCTAAAAGTAAAAATATTAATATTACTAATAATATTCCTTCTGATATTACTATAAATTATGATGCTCAAAGATTCACTCAAATAATTACTAATATTTTAAATAACTCCATTTTAGCAACTGATGATGGGGGTGAAATTTCGTTTAGTACATCAATAAGAAAAAAACAATTAATTTTAGAAATCTCAGATAATGGGATTGGTATACCTAAAAAGGAATTACCATATATTTTTGATAGATTTTATAGAGCTGACAAATCAAGAAACAGACAATCTGGTGGAAGTGGCTTAGGTTTATCTATTGTAAAATATTTAATAGAATCTCATAATGGTACTATTGAAATTAATAGTGAATTAACTAAAGGAACTCAAGTGTTAATATTTATAAATAAATATAATACTAGCTTATGATTATAGGGACTTTAATTCTTAACCCCACCAAGGACAGTATAATTTCTCTTGCAAAAGGTAAATTTGATTTCTTACTTTTAGACTTTCAGCATTCAGCTTTTACCTGGGAAACTGCTGATTTTGTTATTGA
>CEUZ01063881.1_pt1 | contig 12592 bp, 13 predicted proteins | sample 361511 | NCBI WGS metagenome assembly CEUZ01 (sample SAMEA2622822, study PRJEB7988) | marine metagenome | biome: marine biome (ENVO:00000447); feature: surface water layer (ENVO:00002042); material: "saline water (ENVO:00002010), including plankton (ENVO:xxxxxxxx)" | depth 5 m
GTTCATAAAGGTACAATAGAAACTGTTTATACTCTTTTAGATGGAGAATACGAGTTTATAGAAGCAGAAATATTGGAGACTTCAGAATTAATAAGCAAATCTTTAAAGGAATCTAATCTTCCAAAAGAAATTAGAATAGGAGCGATTGTTAGAAATAAAAATGTCATTATACCAAAATCTGATTTTAAATTTGAGAAAAAAGATTTGGTCGTTTTTTTAAGCAAAAGAGAACATCTTCAAAAAGTTGAAAGTTTATTTAGAATAAGTTCATTAGTTTAATGAATTACAAAGGTATATTATTTTTTTTAGGGATAAACTCTCTTATAGTTTCTTTTTTTAGTTTATTAAATATTTTATATTCCTTTTACTTTAGCTCTTTCGTAAATATCAATTCTTATTTGCTTCTGTTAGTTGCTTCACTAATTATAGGTATGTTGCTATGTTATTCAGGAAAAAATCATAACAAAAATATTTTACCACATGAACAACTAATACTCATTACTTCAGGTTTTGTGTTACTACCATTATTAATAAGTATCCCTTATTTTTTTGGTAACAACGACCTAAGTTTTTTAAATTCCTATTTTGAATCAGTTTCAGGTTTTACTGCAACAGGTTTTTCAATATTTAACAACATTGAAAAACTAGAAGAACCATTAATTTTGTGGAGATCAAGCTCTCAATGGATTGGAGGATTATTTTTTTTGGTTTCAATTATCGGGACTCTTGGTTCAAAAAATTTGAAATTCAAGTCTAATTATATATTACCTGGAGCTAACATAGGCGGCAATTTTTATAATAATTTTAATTCAAATTTTTTTAAAATTTTACTAATTTATTTTTTGAGTACGGTTTTCATTATTTTTCTATTTAATTTAATAAATTTAAGACTTTTTGACTCTTTTAATTTAGCATTTACAGTTATTTCATCTGGCGGATTTATTCCTAGGAATAATATAGATAGCTTGCTTTTGAGTCACATGCAAATATTGATTTTTTCAATTACTTTACTATTTCCTATATTTAATTTTTTCTTATTATTTAATGTTTTCACTAAAGAATTTAAAATGAGCAATCATATTGAAGATCTTCATTTATTTATATTCATGTTCTTTCTTATTTTATTTTTTTATTTTTTCTTATTAAATGAAGAGGGAATTTTTAAAGTTTTTTTAAATATTGTTTCTTCTATGTCCACAGTAGGAATTTCGATTTACAATTCAAACTTAGATGTTTCTCTACTGTTTATTATTTTGTTAATAATTGGAGGCTCAGCGGTATCGACCTCATCTGGATTAAAATATATAAGATTTTATATTTTGATAAAAATCTCATATCAAGAAATATACAAATTAGTCAAACCTATACATGTATTTAATCAAAACTTGTTTAGCGCTGATGTAAAGATAAATGCAGAAGATGCAAAAATTTCTTTTTTAGTTTTTATATCCTTCATATTAGCAATATTTATTTTATCAAGTCTTTTAGCGTTAGATAACTTAAGTTTTGAAAACTCATTTAAGTTATCAATATTGACTTTAACAAATACTGTTAATTCATCCTTATATGGAATTGAAAATATAAATTTCTTAAATCTGAACATCCTAACAAAATTTTCATTAATAATTTTTATGATTTTTGCTAAAATCGAAATTATAGCGATATTATATCTATTAAAGAAATTTATTTTTAAAAAATAAATTAATTTTAAGTATTTATTATTAAACTTGCTTATTGAAAACTATGATTTATATAATATTTGCTGTATAAAACCGATTTAACATGAGCATATTTATAATTGCAGAAATTGGAATTAATCATAATGGTGATCTTGATATAGCCAAAAAGCTTATTAAAATTGCCGCTGAGGCAGATTTTGATGCTGTCAAATTTCAGAAAAGAACTATAGATAAAGTTTATTCAAAGACTTTTTTAGAAAGTCCACGCGATAGTAAATGGGGAAAAACACAAAGAGATCAAAAAAATGGTTTGGAATTTTCTAAAAAAGAATATGACGAAATAGACAAATATTCTAAATCACTAAATATTTTGTGGTCTGCATCTGCATGGGATTTGGATTCTCAAGATTTTTTATCAGAATACAATTTATCTTTTAATAAAGTGGCCTCACCAATGCTTGGTAACAAGCCTTTACTTAAAAAAATTGCAAAAGAAAAAAAAAGAACTTTTATATCTACCGGAATGTCTACACTAGAGGAAATTGATGAAGCAGTAGATATATTTAAATCCTCAAACTGCCCTTTTGAGTTAATGCATTGTAATAGCACATATCCAATGAAAGAGGTTGATGCAAACCTACTATGTATTAAAACTTTACGAGACAGGTATAAGTGTAAAGTAGGCTATTCAGGTCATGAAAGTTCATTGATAAAAGTTTGTGTTACAGCTATAGCACTTGGAGCTACTTCTATCGAAAGGCATATAACTCTTGATAGAACAATGTATGGCTCAGATCAGGCAGCTTCAATTGAAGCCCACACTTTAAAATCTTTTACTGAAACTTTAAGAAGAATACCTTCCATAATCGGAGATGGAGAAAAAAAAATTACCGAAACAGAAATTCCTATAAGAAAAAAATTAAGAGTTAAAATAGATTAGAATGATAAAGCTTAACATTGGTGCAAGCCCTATATGGGAAGGAGAAAATTGGCATATTCTCGATCACAAGGTTAAAAAAAATTCAAAATTTTTCATTTCAGGTAATGCAGAAAGTATTAATTTAAAAAAGCAAACATGTGATGTAGTTTTTTGTTCTCATGTTGTTGAACATATACCACACACAAAACTACCAATAGTTTTAGCTGAAATAAATAGAGTAATGAAAAAAGGAGGCGTGTTGAGAATTCTTACACCCGATCTTGAAAAAATCTGTAGAGCTTATGTTAGAAAAAATAAAAGATTTTTTGCAAGAGCCAAAAGCGAAGACGAATCAATGAGAACAGATCTAGGGTTGGGAGGTATGTTGATGAGCTTTATAGTAACTCCTGGTCAAGATACAGTCTTATTAGACAGGAATCTTAACAAATTTATTGCTGGATATGCCCACCTCTATTCTTACGATTATAAAATGTTATCTATTATTTTAAAATCTCTAGGTTATAGGGTAAGGAATGCTAAATTTAATGATTCAAAAATACCAGAAATGAGAACACCTCTCCATGTTGTTGGTATGAGACCAGTTTGGAAAGACCTTAATCAGCAGTTTTATAAAAAAAATAAACTTATACATAAACTTGTTAAAGGAAAGTATAAAATAAATTTTAAAGTAACAGGTTTTGATAGAGATCCCTTAACCTCTTTAATTATTGAAGCTAAAAAAATAAAAAATATAAGCAAAAAAACTGCACATAAAAAATTTAATATGTCTTTGAAGAACTATAATAGATATGCGTACTCTTTGTTATCTCACAGAGATTTCACTAAAAATTTGAAGAAGAGGAAAATTAAGCAAAAATAGCATTTTTTTTGTTAAAATTTTTAACCGAATCCATCTTTAATTAATTTTTCTTTTTTTCTGCAAATTTTGATTAATAAACTATCAAAAAAAGCTCATTTTTATTGGAGTTTACTTGATTTAAAAAGAATGTTGTAAAATAGTCACATATTAAAAAAATATAGTATTATCAAGGCTTTATGATCAAAAATACCTAATTTGCTGTTATTTTTACCCTTCAGCAGTGTATTTCTTCAATATCAAGGCAAAAATAAGATTGGATTTGGCAAAAATATAGATAGAGTTATTAAAAAATTATAATTTTTTAAATTTAACGAGAGGAAGAGAAATGAAAAATTTTATAAGAAAGGCATTAAGCAGCATATTCGCGATGGTTTTTGCTGGATTAATGACTACTTCTATCTCAAATGCTTTTGATCTTAAGGATCCACTAGGACAAGGTGGAACTGCGTCGAATATGGGTGGACCATATATCGCTATTTCGGGAGCAGCTACAGGAGCAGCGGCTTCTGGTACGGCAACTAACTCAGACGGAACTACGACTGGTACAATTGGTAAAATTTTTGGTTCAGCAGCTCTACAAGCTGGAATCGCTATACCTCTTGCGCCAAACTTCCTTTTAGGTATCGACGCTCATTACACACCTGGTGATGCTAATATTACATTAGACGCAGGTACTGGTAACGGGTCTGGTGATACTGAGGACGTAAAAGTAGAAATTTCTGATTTAGGAACATTGAGTATTATGCCTATGTTCGTTACATCTGAAAATTCAGCTTTTTATATTAAAGCTGGAATTTCTCATGCTGATTTAGCATGGTCTGGTGACGTTGTATCTGGATTAGGACAAAGTGCAGTTGGTGTTTCTGGAGCAATTGGAAACAGAACTCTTTTTGGTGCTCATGGTTTCGTACAAACAGAATTTGGTGTTAGCGACTACGATACAGTAAGCGTTAACAAGAAGTCATCTCATGGTACAGCAGATGTTAATCCAAAGACTGTTTATGGAGCGGTTTCTATAGGAGTAAGATACTAATAATTAGTATTTAACAAGATTAAAAAACCCACTTATTTATTAATAGGTGGGTTTTTTTTTAGTTTGTTCATTTATCATACAGATGATAAGTAATAGTGAATAAGGGCAAAATTATAAATGCGCCCTTAGCTCAGCTGGATAGAGCAACAGTTTTCTAAACTGTGGGTCGGAGGTTCGAATCCTCCAGGGCGCGCCAGAATTAGATTAATCTACTATTTATAGTTTTTTTAAATTCATAATTTACAAATCTAGCAAAAATTTTAAATTCTAGGGTAAGTAAATTATATTTCTTTTTTTTAAGGTCTATTAAAATTCTATTGAGAGTCATCTTAATTTCCTTAATTGATAGCTTAATAAATTTAATTAATGAAAAGTTTTTAATTTTATACCCATAAGTTCTATATCTCCAATATCGCATTGATAATGTTTTCAAATTATCATCTTGCAAATGATAACATATTGCTGAACTTTCATAATAAGTGGTAAGATTTTTTTCAGAGAGTTTTCTACAGAAATCTACATCTTCACCATTAGTTTTTAAATTAGGATCGTAACCACCTACTTTTAGCCAGATATCTTTATTAATTAGGTTGTTGCACCCAAAAATGAAAGGGGGATTCTTAATATCTTTTTCACCCCAATTTTGGCTTAGGTGGACAGATCTCCAGTTGTTATAAATGCTATCATTAATATTCTTTTCTAAGAGTTTTGCACCGCAGTAAATAATATGATTACCAGTAATTCTAGAATATAGTTTTTTTAGCCAATCTTGTTCTGGAATCACATCTGAATCAATAGATGCAACAAACTTATTTTGAGAAGTCTTCAAGGCTAGATTTCTGCAATAACCTAATCCCTTATTATTTTCATTATTAATTATATTAATTCTATCTTTATAATTATTAAGTATTTTTAATGTTTGATCAGTAGAACAATCATTAATTACAATTATTTCTGAGGGTTGTAAGCTTTGCTTAAATAGAGCTTCCAAAGAATACATTATAGTTTTTTCAGCATTATATGCAGGAATATATGCAGATATTTTTTCTGTCATTAATTTTTTTGTAATTCAGAGACTAAATCATTCCATTTTTTTGATCCGTCTATATGTCTCTTATAATTTTTATCTATTTTAGCACCAGGATAAGCTTCAAGCTCTTTATTATTTAAGCTATGCAATGGAGTCCCTTCAATTTCAGCAGTCCCTGATTCTTGTATTGTTGTGAACGGAACATCGGATATGAACTTTTTTGTTTGAATCATATTTTCTTTAGTTTCACCTGGCAACCCATAAGTAAAAGTGCCGTGGACCGACATTCCTAGAGATTTTATAAAAACTACAATATCTTTTGCGTAATTTAAATCTAGATGTTTGTTTACAATTTTATCAACTACATATTGGCTTCCAGATTCAAAACCCAACTTAACACCCTTGCAACCACTCTGTTTCATAATTTTCCATGTCTCTTTTCTAATTGTGTCAGCTCTACACATAGCAAACCATGGTATTTTAAATTCTTCCATTAGATTACACATATCAATCGTATGTCTATTTCCTAAATTAAAAGTATCATCATCAAAGTAAATGGTTTCAAATTTATATTTTTCTAAAATTGTTCCAATAAAATTTCTCATATATTCTTTTTTATATTGCCTTACTGATCTTTTTTTGTCTCCATTAGGATCATTACCTGTCATAGCTCCTGGCCAGACACAAAAAATGCATTTAAAAGGGCAACCTCTACTACTCCAAATATGTGCTTGAGGATTATATTCACCCATAGGAATTGGGTTACCATCGACATACTTATCAAAAATTAGATCATCAAAATAAGGAATTGGAGCTTGATTCATTTCATCTAAAGTGAGCAGGTCATGTTCAATTAGTCCAGTTTTACCATTTAACACTTTCAATGTATTTTTTTCATACTCTCCTTTAACCGCAGCATGGATTATTTTATTTTCTAGAACTAGGGATGATTTAAATGATATGGGGCCAGCAACAATAATTTTAATATGAGGATATTTTGATTTTATTTTTTTTATTAAATCAAAATCATGGTCCCAACTCGGAGTTGCACTTTCAATTAAAATATATTCAAGTTTATTTTGAATTTTTTCAAGATAATCAAAATAACTGTTGTAAGATTCTGCAAGAGCAATGCTGTCTCTAAAAAAAACATTATTTTTTCCAATTTCTTTTTGTATAAAACTAGCTGCATAACCTAAAAAGAAAGGGTAAGGAACATAATCTCTCGCTCTCAAGTTATCTGGAGAACATCTACCTAAATAAGTAAAAGGCCATCTAGAACCAGCTCTAACACCACGTCTCCATCTCTTTTTTTTAAGAAAACCTCTGCTCTCTTTACCTTCCCACCATGGTGGATTGCTAAACAAAATTGTCATTAAATACCTAGTCTTTCTTTTATTTTGTTGATATCAGATAATGTAAGCAAGTTCAAATCAGAATAAAAAAATGAAAGTTTTTGATACATTTACTTATTTTAATGAAGATTTGATTTTAGATATCAGATTAAATCAACTCAATGAATTCGTAGATAAGTTTGTAATTGTAGAAAGCATTTTTACCCATAGTGGTGAGCGAAAAAAATTAAATTTTGATATTAAAAGTTTTAAAAAGTTTTCAGATAAAATTATTTATGTCGTGTTAGATGATAAACCAAATAATTATCTTTCAATTTCTTCAGATGAAAGCAAAGAATCTATAACAAGAAAAAAAATAGTAAATGCACTTATTTTGGAAAACTATCAAAGAAATGGAATACAAAAAGGTATAGTAGAAGCTGATGAAAATGACCTGATTTTAATTTCTGATGTGGATGAAATACCAAAACTACATTCTATAAATTTTAATTTTATCGGTAATAATTTAATTTTTTTTATTCAATATTTCTTTCATTATAAATTAAATTTATATTTAAAAGGTTTAGAACACTTTGGTACAAAAGGATGTCTAAAGAAAAACTTGATATCACCACAATGGATTAGAAACATTAAAAATAAAAAATATAGTTCTTTAAGATTTGATACTATTTTCTCAAAAAAAAAATATAGAAACATACAAATTATCAATGATGGTGGTTGGCATTTTTCCAATATACTAAGTGCTGAGCAAATAGTTTATAAAATGAAATCTTACTTACATCATGCGGATTTTCCTGAAAAATTATTAAGTCATAATTTGTTTGAAGAATTAATAAGGGAAAGAAAAATTATGTATGATCATGCTGCTGATAAAGGTGCAGATAAATATTCTATAAAAAAAGATCTAGATTTACTTGATGAGAAATTTTTACCGTCCTATCTTAAAATTAATAAGGAAAAATTTACTAAGTGGATGGTTTAAGATAATGAGATAAAGAATCGCTATGCTCAGCTAAAAAATATTTGTAAATATATGCATATTTGTTTAATGACTTATTTATTATTAACAATGTTGGGACAATTTTGCTCTTGTTTTCTCTTAAAATTTCTAGGATATTCATATTATGATTTTTGAGTTCCTAAGCTTAAGTGGTTACGGTCAATTTGTTTGGCCAGCTTTTGTTTTTACTTTTCTGGGTTGCTTTTTCCTTTACCTAAGTGTTGAAAAAAAATATCGCAAGTACGAAAAAAAGTTTTTAAAGCAATTTAATTCAAGACAATTTATTAGAATTAAAAATGTTAAAGAAAAAAAAGCTACCTCTACTAGCCCAATTTTTTAAAAAATAAAATCATATAAAAAAAATAATATGTTAACTAAAAAAGTTAGATCGAGAATTATATTCTTGGCATTAGCTGTTTTATCTATAGTTATAACCTTTTTTTTTATTTTTAAATCTTTGGAAGACAATGTAGTCTACTTTTTTTCGCCTACCGAAATATTTGAAAAAACTAATATTCAGTTAGATAAGAATATAAGAATTGGAGGTCTAGTTAAGGAAGACTCTATAAAAAAAGATATTTCTAATATCAAGTTTATTATTACTGATTTAAAAAATGAAATTATTGTTTCTTACAACGGCCCTCTACCTAATCTATTCTCAGAGGGAAAAGGAGTTATAGCCGAAGGTATTCTTAAGGACAAAAAATACTTAATTGCAAGCCAAATACTAGCAAAACATGATGAAAATTATATGCCTCCTGAAGTAAAAAAGATTTTAAATAAATCTAATAATTAATATTTTTAAGCATCATGTTTTATTTATCAGAGTTTATATGTAGTATGTTCAAATGTTAAAGAACTTTTTTCCAAATAAAATTCTTTCATTAAATAATAATTTTGTCAAAAATTTATCAATTGGAATGATATTAATTGTTTTAGTTGGTTTAATTTTTGCATTATTTATATCACCTCCTGATTACATACAAGGAGAGTCCGTAAGAATTATGTATGTGCACGTTCCATCTTCTTTTATAGCATTAGGTTGTTTCGCATTTATAGGGATTTCATCAATTCTAAACCTTACTTTTAAAATTAAATTTTTGCCCCTAATGGCAAAAAGTTTAGCACCAGTTGGCTGTATTTTTTCAGTAATTTCAATTGTAACAGGTTCTTTGTGGGGAAAACCTACTTGGGGAACATGGTGGGTTTGGGATGCGCGATTGACTTCAATGACAGTTCTATTTCTATTTTATATTGCTTACATTTTTACGTGGAAATTTATTAATAATTTTGAAAGAGCAAATAATATATCATCTGTAATTGGAATAATCGGTTCATTTAATTTACCAATTATCAGATACTCAGTTGATTGGTGGAACACACTACATCAACCTTCAAGTATTACCTTGACTTCAGCACCAAGCATTCATCATACAATGTTAATTCCATTACTTATAATGTTTTTTGGAATGCTTGCTTACTCAATAATTATTTTTTTGATAAAATATAAAACAGAGTTAATGAAGTTTAAATTAAGTAAAATAAAAGATAAAAAGTAGCTAAATCTTTTTTGATTTTCTTGCTTTAAAAAAAACAACCAAAAAACCAAAAAGTAAAAAAATAAAAGGTAAAATCCAAAGTGGAGAATTTTTTAAATTAAAAGAAGGTTTAAGAAGAATAAAATCTCCATATCTATCAGTTAAGAATTTATATATTTCTTTGTCACTGTTTCCCCGTTTTATTTTCTCTCTTATGATTAAACGCAAATCTTTTGCTAATAACGCATTTGATTCGTCGATAGATTGGTTTTGACAAACCATACATCTAATATTTTTTGATATATTTCTAGCCCTGGTTTCCATTTTTTTATTTTCAAGGATTTCATCAGGTTCAACAGACATAGTTAAATTTGTAAAACAAAAAATAAACGAAAAAATTATAATTAAATTTACAACCATACTAAACAAAAAACTTTTTACTTTTGTCATTTATTTTCCTTAATAATTAAATTAATTTTTTTATATGTGTCTTTTGTAATAGGCCCAACATGACGATATTTAATTATTTTATTAGAATTGACAACAAAAGTTTCAGGTATTCCATAAACTCCCCATTCAATAGCAATTTTTCCATTTTTATCTATTAATATATCTGAATATGGGTTGCCCATTTTTTTTATCCAATTGATGGCATTCTTTTTCTTATCTTTGTAGTTTATACCAATTATTTTTATTCCCACTTCATTAGAAAATTTTTTCAGGAAATCGTGTTCTTCTTTACATCCTTTACACCAAGATGCAAAAAAATTGACTAGTGTTATTTTATTTCCAAATTCCTCACTAGATATAAATGTTTTATTATTAAACAAAGTTTTGGTTTTAAAGACGGGAATGTTTTTATCAATCAATACAGAAGGTATTTTAGAAGGATCTCTATCTTTAATTAGCAAATAGAAAAACACCATTATTATTATAAAAAAAAATATTAAAGGTAGAACTAGTACACGTTTATTCATTTTTAAATATATTTAGCTTTTTTAAGATAGTTAGTTGCTGAAATAACTCCACCTACAAATATAGTTAATGCACCTATCCAAATCCAAATTACAAGAGGATTATAGTATATTCTGACTACCCATCCGTCATTTATATTTCCATCTCCCAAGACCATATATAGATCTCTGAGTAAATTTGAGTGTATAGAAGCTTCTGTAGTGAAGCTGTTCGAAATTGGGTAAAATCTTTTTTCAGGCTTTAATTTTGTGACTATTTTTTTTTCTTTATTGTAGACGACGAAATTTCCTTTTATAGCGAGATAGTTTGGGCCTATAATTTCACTAATATCATCAAAAATAATATAATAATTGTTTATTTTTGATTCTTCTTTAATTTTCATATTAACAACTTTTTCTTCCTGCCAGACGCTTGAACCTGTTATTCCTAATATTAATACTCCAATACCTATATGAGATATAATCATGCTTTTAGAATGGGCTTTTATTTTTTTTAATAAAATAATAACATTATTAAAAATTATCCAAAATGACAGTGATATACCAACTATTCCTATAAAACTGTAAGATTTATATAAACTGAATATTATTATTGTGCACATTAAAGTTAACAAAATACTTGGGTATATTTTTTTTATGATTTCAAATTTATTTTTTTTACCCCATGATAATAAGGGTACAATTCCCATAACTATAAAAGCCGGAATCATTATTAATACAGCTGTTGAGTTAAAGTAGGGCTCTCCCACAGATATTTTTTTATTGGTGAGTGCTTCAATTAAAAGAGGATAAATTGTACCTAAAAAGACAGAGCCGCACACAACTATCATCAGAATGTTGTTAATTAAAATCGAGTTTTCTTTCGAAAAAAAATAAAAATAATTATTATCTAAATTTTTTTTAGATTTTATACTAAATAGAATTAATGAGTAAATTCCTAATAAAAAAGTAAGAGTAAGGATATATATACCTCTAGACGGATCAAGAGCAAAAACATGGACGCTAGTTAATACACCTGATCGTACAAGAAAAGTTCCTAATACACTTAATAAAAAAGTAAGTATTGACAATAGCAGAACCCACGATTCTAGCGATTTTGTTTTTTCTAAAGAAATAAGAGAATGTAGTAATGCTGTTCCAAGCAACCAGGGCATTAACGAAGCATTTTCTACAGGATCCCAAAACCACCATCCACCCCATCCTAATTCGTAGTAAGCCCATATTGATCCAAAAGCTATTCCAATTGTTAAAAAACTCCAAGCGATCATAACAAAAGGCTTCATATAATTGTGCCAAGAAATTTCCACATAATCATTTTGTCTAAGCGCAGCCACGCCTATGGAAAATACTGCTGAAAAGCCTACGTACCCTATATAGAGAAGTGGAGGGTGAATTGCTAAAGCAGGATCTTGTAGTATTGGATTAAAACCCAAACCGTTTTTTACTAGAGAGTCCATTTTTTCGAACGGGTTAGATGTAAGTATAGTGAATAATATAAAACCTAAAATAATAAGTCCTTGAGTCTCAAGAGCTTTATAAATTAAAGGAGAATTATTTTTGTTGTGTATTCTAGACAAAAAATAATTAAAAGTAGTTAAAACAAGTATCCATAAAAGCATCGATCCTTCATGATTTCCCCATGTAGCAGAGATTTTATAAATTAGAGGTTTAGTAGTATGTGAATTTTGATAAACATTTACTAAACTAAAATCTGAAATTATATACGCATACATAAGTAGTAAAAACGATGCTAACGATGAAAAAAACAAACCGTTTATAGACAATTGAGTAAATTTAAAATTTAAGTTTTTACTATTTTTCCAAGAAAAAAAAATTTGAAAAAATGATAATATTAAAGACAACCAGAGAAAAATAATTCCTAAAGAAGCTATCATGTAAATAGAACTATACTTGACTGTAATGATTTCAATTACTCATTGTGACCTTAATTACAGTTGTAATAACCTCTATTTTGTTTACTTTAAACAAGTAACCACTAGATATTGACTAATATTTATTAAGTTAAAGTTTGATGAAACTAAGTTAATAAATCATAGTATTATAACAAAAATTAAAAAATTTTTTTTTAATTTTTTATTGTTAACAATAAAATAAGAGGAATGATAATGACAAAGACATTAAAAAACTTGTTCTCTTTTTTAGCTGTATTTGCTTTCGTGTTCG
>CEUZ01010783.1_pt1 | contig 12588 bp, 12 predicted proteins | sample 361511 | NCBI WGS metagenome assembly CEUZ01 (sample SAMEA2622822, study PRJEB7988) | marine metagenome | biome: marine biome (ENVO:00000447); feature: surface water layer (ENVO:00002042); material: "saline water (ENVO:00002010), including plankton (ENVO:xxxxxxxx)" | depth 5 m
AAGAGACGACTGTCTGGCGGGCCGCGACGGCCGTCCTGATCAGTGAAGGGAGGATTCAACATCAGACAATTCTCCCGACTGGTATACCAGGACAGTCCGCATTGCCAAAGCGGCCATCAACTCGCGCCGCGGCCACAACATGGCTGTGGGGCTAATCAGACCATGACTGTAATCCTAGGTCTGGCCGGTGATCAAGATGGACGGCCGTGTGCGCACTGAGCAACTCGTTCGATCCCGTTGCCTGATGACAAGATCCCTGGTAGGAACGTCCGGAGCTTCGATCGGGTCCCTTGACTCGGTTTACTACTGACGTTCTGGTGGTCCTTGGGCCTTGATGGCCATAATGGCTCTGTAGACACACCTGTAAGAAACGCTGACTATCCGATCGAGGAGGCACCATGCCCCGTATCCCTGAGATCACAGACCGCAATGAGGTTGCCGAGGAGGTGAGACATCACGCCGACTCGATCATTGCCAGCCGGGGAAGAATTCAGCCTCCCTACAACGTTCTTCTTCATTCTCCGGACATTGCCGCTCGGACCGCTCACTTGGCGGGGTACTCGATCTACGACTCGTTGATGCCAATGGACGTTAAGGAGATCGCCATCAGCACGGCTGCTCGTGGGCTGAATTGCGAGTACGCGTTTGCCTCTCACATCTCGATCGCCCGCGACGTTGGAGTGAGCGCTGAGACGCTTGACGTGATCACGTCCGGCGCACCAACGGAATCCCTCGCGACAGAGGACCGGCAGATCATCGATTTTGTGAGACACATCCTCGAGGCTCCAAACAGGGTTCCGGACACACTGTTTTCAGAGATGGAGAGTCGGTTTGGCCTGGAAACACTTGTGGAACTGACGGGTATCGTCGGAGCGTACGCTGCGTTGGCATGCACGTTGAATGTCTTCGAAGTGGAAGCACCCGAGGAGCGATAGCCCATCGGTTGTAGGTAAGTGCACCTGGTGATGTCCACTGGCGGGTCCGCATCCATCGAGTGGTCCAGCACACGATCACAGTTGGTGACGCTCCAACTGAGACCAGACTTCCCGGGCCAGCCATGAACCGAACCAAGCGCCCGGCGACCCGACCCCATGAGTGAGTTGTCCCCACTGCGCTCTAGAGCGCTCCGGGAAGTCGCGATCGTCACAGCCTCGGTCTACTTAGGCCAAGGGGCGGTAGGCCCGCTCCTTCCTCAGATCGCGTTTGACTTCCGCCTTTCGGTGGTGAGTGCCGGGCTTGTGTTCTCGTCGTTCGCATTGGCCCGCCTGTTCCTCAATGTTCCCTTCGGGTTGCTCTCCGATCGGCATGGTCGACGGCGCATGATGATTGCCGGCCCGTTGCTCGCCGGTCTCGGAATGGTCGGATCGGGGCTCTCGAGTTCGATCTTGCCCCTTCTCGCGATGCGCGTCGTTGGAGGAGCAGGGTCCGCCATGTACATGACAGCTGCCGAGGCATACCTGGCAGACATCACGACCGAGGAGAACCGGGCTCGCTTCATCAGCGTGAACCAAGGTGCACTGTTGATCGGAGTGTCCATTAGTCCGGCGCTAAGCGGCTTACTGGCCGAGCGGATCGGCTGGCACCAGGCACTTGTGACCATGGGCGTCGTCTCCCTCGGTGGCGCTATTTTTGCTGCCATTCGCTTGGTCGAACCCGCCAGGACTTCCTCGGTCACCCAGGTCATGTCGGAAGGGTCCCTTTCGTTGTTGAGCGCCATGGCCAAACGACCCGAATTCATGGCGGTCTGGCTGATCACCTTCGCTACTTTCTTCACCCGATCGGGTTCCAAACAAACCATCCTGCCGTTCGTGGCGGAAAGCCGCCTGGAGATGTCAAGTGGCAGCTTGGGACTACTTCTGACCGCAATGACGATTGTCCAGGGTTCGTTGATTATCCCTGCTTCGCGCTGTGCCGACACCTACGGCAGGAGACCGGTCATCCTCGTGGGAGCCATGGTGGCGTCCATCGGACCAATAATGTTCGCGGTGGCCGACGGTCTCCCACTCTTTCTGGTCGCGGCCTTCGTTGTCTCTTCCGGGGAGGCGATTGGCCAGCCGGCGGCTGCCGCCTATGTCGCCGACATTGCACCCGAAACATCGCGCGGACTAGCGATGGGTGTGAACCGAACGATGGGTGACCTGGGGTTTATTCTCGGACCTCTCGTACTGGGCTTCATTGCTGACAGCTCTGGTTTCTCGCCAGCATTCCTGGCAAATGCTTTGCTCTTCGCCGCCGGCGGAGCTGTCTTCTTCAGGTTTGCACGCCAGTAGCCGACCTGAAGAAGACGGGCGCAACCTTCTGACAACTACAGGTTCACTCCGCCAAGTCGTCTCGCACCTGAGGCAAAACCTCGGTGGCGATCATCCGCATCGACCGTTCCCAAACGTTGAACTGAGCCCGAAGATCAATGACGAAGTGCGACACGCCGAGCCGCGCAAACAACACGAGGTTGCGGACAATGTCGGGTGGTTGGCCCGCAGCGACCAATCCCTCGAGGTCGTCCGATGCTTCGAACGAAGACTCTGGATGCCGGGACCGGACTGCCGGGATCAAGCGATCCAGGTCGGCATATGACAACCCATCCCCCGTATCATCTGCCGGGCTGACGTACTGCACGAGCGCCACCTCGGGAACTGGCTTGTTCTGGGCTGCGCTCAGTTCCTTCATGTAATCGACACGCATCCGCAGAGAATCACGAGGAATCCGACTTGCTAGGAGGCCATCGAAAGAGCGAACCGTCCTTTTGATAGCCGGCTTCGAACCACCGCCATACCAGTGAGGAATCTCATGGTCGAGACCCGGGGCTGCCACGTGTACGTCGGAGAAGGGCTGATAGAACTCACCGGAATAGTCGACAGGGTTGCCTCGCCAGAGATCGCGAATGATTCCCACATGCTCCTCGAGCCTGGCTCCTCTCCGTCGATCCTCGCCGTACCCACCCGCGGCGAATTCGCGGTCGTCATTACCCCGACCCCAACCAGCGATGACCCGCCCGGGCCCGGCCAGAGAAGCTAGAGAGGCGAGCAACTGGGCATCATGGATCGGGTGGCGGTGCGGGATCAGTGTTGCACCACCGAGCGCTAGCCGAGTTGTACGTGCCGCCGCCGCCGAGAGCACGACGTACGGGTCAAACCAGGTGCGATCGGCGTCCTCATAATCATGGGGCCAGTACACCAGGTGGTCTCGCACCCAGACTGAGTCGTAGCCGAGTTCCTCAGCCTCGACAACCCCTTCCATCAGTCTTGAGAAGGATCCCTGAGACCCAAAGTGCGGCAGAAGGAGACCAAATTTCATGACTACTCGACCTCCACAAAGTAACTGTCAACAGCCGCATCGAGTTCGACCCGCGCAGCTTGGAGCCGTTGTGATGTTTCTTGATACCAGGTCCTGTGCTGGGCCTGAAGCCGCCGACCGTCGACCACCATGTCCCTCACACTCGCGGGATTCGCGCTTCCCTCAGTTACCAGCGCTTCGATGAACGCCCTGGCATCGAGAGACTCCCTCACCAGTTCTTCGGACAGACCCACGGATCTACCGATCGCCTCTTCAGCCGCTGCATCGACCATGGTTGCGGTCACCTCGGAAGGACCGACTCCTTGAGCGACGGCATTCCTGACCAACCGGCCGACGACGTGGTGAGCAGATCGGAACGGGATTCCTGCATAGCGGACGAGATTGTCGGCCAGGTTTGTGGCAGTCGTCCAGTTGACCTCGGCGCGCTGGGACATAATGTCGGTGCGATAGGCGCTCGTTATCAATGACTCTCTCATGAGCTCTACGACCGCCAGGGTCGGATCGATCATCTCCAACGCCGGATCAGGGGCAAACACCAGTTCAAGATCCGAGGAAGAAGCCGAGCGTTGCGCCCCGAGTACCTGCGACAGCCATCCGACGGCAACACCCGACAACCCTCGTATCCGCTCTATCGCGTCCGGGTTCTTTTTCTGCGGCATGATGCTGCTCGTGTCTGCCATCTCATCGGCAACCTCGACAAGGCCGAACTCCCATGTCGACCAAACATAGAAATCGCCAGCCAGTCGCCCGACATCGTTCACAAGAATCGACAGCACCGCCGCGCTCTCCTGAGGATGGTCACGAGTGAAGACACCGGCGTCTGCTGAGTTCATCACAATGTCGCCGTGGCCCAGCAGGTGGGCGGCGCGCCGGCGATCGAGCGGCCAGGTCGTGCCTGAGCACGCAGCTCCGCCAAGCGAACTCAAGTTTGTCCGGTCGAAGGCGCCTTCCAGACGCTGCTGACTGCGCTCGAACGGATAGAAATGCCGCATGAAGTAGTGGCCCAGCGTTGTCGGCTGAGCATGCTGGAGGTGGGTGTACCCAGGCATCAGGGAGTCATGATGTTCATCAGCCAGGTCGAGCATTTCGTCCTGCAGTCGCAGCGTGGCCTCCACCACATTCAGCAAGCCATCGCGCATGTGGATCCGGTTGGCAGCCTCATGTTGGTCATTACGGCTGCGACCGGTGTGCATCCGGCCGGCTATGTCGTCGCCAATTCGTTCTTCCATGAACGCCTCGACTTGCAGGAGCAGTGAACCCTTACGTGGGTCAAGGGGAAGCTCACCAGGCCCCAGACCCTCGACGTCCCTCAACGCCCCCAGAATCGGACCTGCCTGCGTCCTATCGAGCACACCCTGTTCTGCCAACATGACCGTATGCGCCATGTCCACCTGAATATAGGAGTGGAGTTGTAGCGCCTCTTTCGCCAGCCTGGTGGAAAGCGAGTATTCAACGTTCAGGTCATTAACCGTGTCGCCAAGGCGACCTGCCGAATATGAACCCTTCTCGGCGGCCATCAGAGCATCGTAATCTGTAGGAGGACGTCACTATCAAACGGGCCCCTGACTCGTGGATGCCTGCATACGACCTATGGGTAGTCTGACAAGAGGTCCCTCTCATTGGAGAACTGATGACAGAAGGCTCCGCATTTACAACCGGAAGGCTTGGTAATTCTCGCAACGCCGTGAACGTCAAGTATGCGGTCGAGCCAAAGTTGCGGACGGAGATGGCGCTTCTGGACGCCTACACGCAGGTCGACATGGCGCACACGGTCATGCTGTCCGAGCAGGGAGTGCTCGCGGACGATCAGACCCGTGGGATCCTTCGAGGGCTGAGAGAGATCGCCGGTCTGGATGACGGAGAGTTGCCCGTGGATCCCGAGCGAGGCTCTGTGCTCCTCCAGGTAGAGCACTTCCTCGCCGAGAGAATTGGCCATGACATGGCCGGTCGGATGCACACCGGCAGGAGTCGGAATGACCATCAAGAAGCCGCCAACCGGCTGCTCGTCAGGGACCGCCTGCTTGACGTAGCCGATGCGACACTGCGTCTGCAGGACACGGTTCTCGACCTAGCGCTCGAACACGCCGATGCCTTGATGCCCGGCTATACCCATCTTCAGCACGCTCAACCAACAACCCTTGGTCACTACATTATGCGGCACTATTACCCGTTCGAGCGTGACCAACAGCGCCTTCAAGGAGCTTTCAAGCGTACGAATCTCAACGCTCTGGGCGGCGCGGCGTGCGTGGGAACGACCTGGCCTGTCGATCGCCGTCGTACCGCCGAGCTCTTGGGCCACGGAGGCCTCGTGGTCCACGCCACGGACGCCGTGGTCTTCGCCCGTGACTATCCGGCGGAGAACGCCGCGATGTTGTCGATTCTGGTCAACGATGTCGGGCGGCTCGCCGGAGATCTCTACGTATGGTCAACGTGGGAATTCGGCATGGTCGAGGTCGAGGACGGTATGGCGAACACCAGCAGTATCATGCCGCAGAAGAAGAATCCAGAGGCCCTCGAGCGCGTCAGAGGCTTGTCTGGCATTGCTGTCGGATGGCTACCAGCTGTTCTTGGAGCTCTGCGCTCTGCCACCTCCTCGGACCTCGAACTCGCCTTCGGCCCCGACCCGACTCAGGACATGATCGATTCGACCATCGCAGTCGTGGAACTGACCCGCGAGAGCCTTGAGACGACAACGTTCAATACCGACGTGATGCGCGACCGCGCAGAAGTGAACTGGACCACCGCAACGAACTTGGCGGACGAACTGGTCAGAAGCTCGGGACTCTCGTTCCGAGCAGCGCACCAGGTCGTAGGCCGGCTTGTCAGAAACGCTGTTTCTGAAGGTATAGCTCCGGACGACGTGACCAGCAAGATGGTTGTGAGTGCAGCCGACGAAGTGGGTATTGTCGCTGACATTTCCCAGGAGAACGTCGACAACTCGCTCGATCCCACGGCCTTTCTGCAGTCGCTTACGACGGTAGGGAGTGCCAACCCGACCGAGGTGCGGAGGATGGTTGCTGAAGGGCATGACCTGCAGGCCACTCACCGCGGTTGGCTCGACGAGACGGTCGCCCGCCTGGCAACAGCTCGACAGGAACTCACGGCGGCAGTAGATAGACACCTGTCCGGGATCGGTGAGAAATGAGGAGAGGGACATGAACAGGCGATTCGACACCATCGTACGGGGCGGACACCTCGTCCTTCCCGATCGTGTCTTTCCGGGAACCATCGGGATACGCGATGGCGTGATTGCGGCAATCGGAGACGATGACAGCGACTTTCCAGCCGACGAATTCATCGATGGCACCGATTGCCTCATCCTGCCAGGAGTTGTGGACATGCATGTTCACTTTCGAGACCCCGGCCTCACCGACAAGGAGGACTTCTCGACAGGGAGCACGGCGGCTGCGGTCGGCGGAGTGACAACCGTCGGGGACATGCCTAACAACAAGCCTCCGATCACCACAAGTGAGCGATTCGTTGCAAAGCGTGACGACGTTGCGGAGAAGGCCCATGTCGATTACGTGCTTTGGGCCGGCGGGGTTCATCCTGATGAGATGCCGGGAATGGCCGCTGCCGGAGCGATCGGGTTCAAGGTCTACATGAACAAGTTCGAACGTCCGGACGGAGCGGAGTGGACGGGCAAGGAATCGCCATTAGCTCCCGAGCTCTACATGGACGACGATGCCCGCCTGCTGGACGTCTTCAAGACTGCAGCCGATCTCGCACTCCCAGTAGCCGTGCATTTGGGCAATCAGGCCTTCGTCCGCAGGGTCATGTTTCCCTGGGCGAACAAGCCCTTTGCGGACGTCGCACCCGCCCTGCAAGCGTTGTCGCCGATGGAATTCATGGAAGCGGCACAAAAGTGTGTTCTGTTTGCCGAGCGAACTGGCGCCCATCTCCACTTCGTTCATGCACCCGCCGAAGTCCTATCGATCGTCCGAACAGCCAAGACTTCAGGGCTCAATGTGACGGTCGAATCCCTTTGCCCTTTCATGACATTCGACCTCATGGACGAGTTGGGGCCACTCGGCTTCAATCGATACCGGTCACCAGAAGCTGTTGCCCTTCTTTGGCAGGGAATGCGCGACGGGCTCATCGATGCGGTAGCGACCGACCACGCACCTCATGAGTGGGAAGAGAAGCAGCAAGGATTTGTCGACGTGCTTAGTTGCCCATCGGGATATCCCGAAGTGCAGACTTCGTTCGCCATGATGTTCGACGAGGTGAGCAAAGGGACGATCACTATCCAACAACTAGTGCGCCTGATGGCGGCGGGCCCAGCCCAGGTGCTAGGGATCCAGGACAGAAAGGGTTCGATCGAGCTAGGGAAAGACGCCGATTTCGTTGTAGTCAACCCAGAGTCCGAGTGGACGATTACCAATGAGCAGCAGAAGTCAAAATGTGGCTGGACGCCATTCGACGGTCGAAAGGTTCGTGGGCGCCCAGTTCTCACCTTGCTCCGCGGCGAGGTAATTGCCCGAGACGGCGAACTAGAGAGCGAGAACCGCGGCCATCTAATCGGTGTGACGTAGTCCCCCCGTCGAAGTCAGGCTTCCGGGCCGTTGAACTCGTCGAAAACTCTTCTCGAGAGTGCGGCGAGCGCCGCGTTCACCTCGATCCGGTCTCCCCGGGCGCCGTTGGCCATCAGGGCAATGGCGTAGGGCCCATGCCTGGAGTAGACGATTCCAACGTCGCACGAAACCAATTCGAATTGGCCGGTCTTGTGCGCACAGACCGTGCCGGCCGGCAGGCGGTGTGGAATCACCGTGCGCAGTTGCTGTCCTTTGTGGATGTCCAGAAACGTTCTTTTTGACTCGCAGGAAAGCACTTCGTTGTTGTGTATTCGCCGAAACAGCCGACACATATCTGCAGGTGTGGAGATGTTTCCCTCCGACGAGTACGCACGAGATTCGAAGTCGTACTCACGGTTTAGGAGCCGCTCCATGGATAGGTCAAAGGCAACCGGTCCCATCGACGCATCGAGACCTACGATCCCGAGGAGCATCTCCTTGGGACTGAGAGGGATCCGTGTGCGAGTCAGTCCGAGACGGTCGATAGTGTGCTGAATCCGGTCGTGTCCGACGACATCAAACAACATCTGCGAGGCGGTGTTGTCGCTGATCGTGATCATCAGCACCGCCAGATCGCCAATCGAGACCTCTGTATCGGATCTCATCAATTTGAGGACACCCGAACCGGCTACACGTTTCGTAGCTGTGAAAGTGATCCGGTCATCGAGCGAGAGCTTCTGGACGTCGACCATTTCGAGCAGGCTGACCAGAAGGATCGACTTGAACGTGCTCGCCGTCAGAAGCGGATGGTCTGAGTTATAGGCAACCTGCTCGCCGGTTTCTAGATGGACAGCGCTCACTCCCAGAACACCGGTAAACGTCTTGGCGAAGGACGTGAGGTCTTTCGCGGGACAAGCCACAGGCCCGTTAGGGGTTGGCACGTCGAATTTCGGGCATGACCTTTTCGGCGAGGAGGCGAACTGACTCGGTCTCTGGATAATCGCTGCACCATGGGTAGAAAGCCGTGCAACCAAGGTCGATATAGGTCTGCATCTTTTCTGCGACCTGCTCAGGCGTTCCAACAAAGTTCCGGGAGCGCCATTCCTCAAACTCCACGCCTTGGACCGAGCGGCTTCCTCCGTCGACAATCTCCTGTTCATCTTCTCGGAGGACGACCTCACCGCAGATTGTTTTCTGAATCTCGTCGTAGTCACGTCCCACATCACGACAGTGGCCCTGAAGCACAGAGCACCTATGAGCGAACTCCTCGGGGGTTCCCCCAAAGTTCGAGGCATCGCCGAGGCGCGCTACCGCCCTGAGGGTCAGTTGCTCTCCTTTGCCCCCTATGAGGACCTGTGGTCTCGGTTGCTGCACGGGCTTTGGATCGCACTGACCACCCTGCATCGAGTAGAAGCGCCCCTCGTAGTTCACGTCTTGCTGGGACCACATCGCTGTCACAATCTCGATCGCTTCTTCCATCATCTTGATGCGGTCCGCAGGACTCGCGAATCGATAGCCATATCCGGCGAATTCGTGCTCGTACCAACCAGCGCCAACACCCCAAATCAGACGACCATTGGACATCACGTCTAGGTTCGAGGTGATCTTGGCGGTGAGGCTGGGTTCCCGATACGGGGTACAGGTCACCATCTGACCAAGTTTGATTCGACTGGTGACTTGACTAATCGCTGCGAGGACAGTCCAGGAATCAAAAACCGTTTCATTGGCGGGATTGGGCCAGTTGTGGAAGTGGTCATAGACCCAGAGAGAATCCAGATTGAGTTCTTCGGCGTACTTGGCGACTTCCACTGACTTTGCCCACTTGTCGACAGGATCGGAGATTGGGAGCAAATCCATCTTCCATCCTTGAGGTATGAACACGCCGAAGTTGATCTCCATCCGGACAGTTTGCCTGAAACGCGAACTCAGTTCTGAACTGCGCTTCCAAAATGGCCAATTAGACGCCTACAAAAGCAGGTTGGCACCAGTGTCCTGATTGACGATTTGGGCAGGTGGGTTGGCAACGAACTCTTGGCCCAAGGCGAGCCACTCCGAGTCGGAGGGCAATGCATCGACGAATGTGCCGTATCCAGCACCGTTCTCGAACTGGAGCACATAGGTCATTAGGTGTCCAGGTCCTGTGTTGTGGGCGATGAGTGCGACATTGGTTGCACCGAGGCGTTTGTGGATTTCAGCTCCTCGTCTACAGAAGCCGATGAAATCACCTTCGCGGCCTTGATGAACTTCCCAGACGGTCCTTCCTACAAACATCGTCTCTCGGTGCCTTTCTGTTAGCTGGAGATCATCTTGATGGTGCCTTCGACTGTTTCCGATTGCAAACGGATGCGCGCTGGGTCTGCGAATACGCCGCCACTGACCTGGTCCTGCGCGTATCTACACGTGGGGGCGACGCAGTCAAGTCCCGATCTTGGCGAACGGGACCACTTCGGTGCTCAGGGGATCGATATCGCCCTCTGCCAGGAAGAAACGGAAGAACAGGGTGCCAGAAGCCCGACCCTCGGTGTCGATCCAGTTGGGGATACCGGGGTCGGCGTGGGCGACGACCATACGGAACGAGCCGTCGGCTTCGAGGGCAGTGGTAGCCCTGTTTCTACTGACCGGCCGATTGACATAGTCAAGGGTCTGCAGGAATCGGTTCCAGGCGCAAACACTGGCGAAACGACACTTGGGCCATCGGCCGGTGATAACCAGTGCCTCATCTGGCCCAAGTAGCCAGCGACCAAGCGAGTAGTGAGCGTCTGCAGCCGATAAAGCAATATCGCCGGGCTCCTGTGGCACCGGAAATTCATTGGGGATCTGGCCCACCCAACCGGGTGGCGTGGCGTGACCGGCCCTCTGGGGACCGTCGATGGTCTTACTTCTTACATGGTTGATTACTCGTCTGATGGCAGCAGCCACCAGGTCGTCGTCCCACGGTGGTGGCGGCCCGTCAGGTGGGTCGAGGTTCTCGATAGTCAGCGGCAAGTGGACATCTGCGCCGGCAGCCGAGGACGCCCACTCGAAGTAGTGGCGGCTGGTGAGGCGACCGGCATCGGCCGACAGCCCCAACCAGTTCCGGTCTTGGGGCGCACCTCCGAGGATGATTTCGTAGGAGCCGTCGGCGGCAACGTCAAACTGTGTGTCGTTGAGCATCCCGTCGGTACGGTTCGGGTACGAGCCATCGTTGGCGCCGGCCTCCACTGTGAACGCCGTGTACACCGCTTGGGTCAAGTTGCCAGTGATCCGGTAGGTGCGGTCGCCCCGGATCGGGGCCTCAAAGTAGATGGCGTCGGCGTTGTCGCCGCTGAACTTGCGGGTCGGCGTCACGATACGGCGCCACACCGGGCGTTCCGGATCGAACTCGGCGTGGCTCACCAGTCCCGACTGGAGAATGTGGGCGATGGTGCGGTGAGCCTCGGCGACATCGCGGTCGTCGACCACCATCCATTCCTCGCCGGCAAACCGCTCGCCAGCCTCGGCTAGTACCTCGAGCAACCCAGACCATGCAGCACGCGTCTCGGACATCTACTTTCCCCCTAGACCTCAGCCAATCATTGTGGCAAAAGGCCCAAGTGCCTGCTTGTACGTATCTACACCTAGGGCGCCAGGGACACCCCGGCTCCCTCTGGGGAGGGTGGCAGACTTTAGGACGTGAGGGCGGACGCTGTTGCGGTGGCGGTCTTGTTGATCGTCTCGGGGTGTGGCGGTAGTTCCGACACAGAAGCACCAACCTCAACCCTGGCTGAATCTACGAACGCGACCACGAACGCGACCATGACCACCACCACGAACGCGACCACCACCACGAACGCGACCACCACCACGAACGCGACCACGACCACGAACGCGACCACGAACGCGGTGCCGACTACGACGGTGGCGTCGACAACAACCGCGGTACCGGCGATGACCACGGTGGCTCTGAGTGCAACTACAACACCAGTGAGTGCTGCAGTCCCGTCTACCGCCGCGGTTCCACCTACAACCACAGTGGAGCCGGCGACGACAACCGTTCCAATCTCTACGACAGTCGTCGATCTGGCATCGACCACTGTACTGACTGAACCACCGCCATCGCCCATCCAATTGGAACCCGGGGAGAGACTTCGGGTGGTGCTCACTGGGGACTCGATTACCGACCAGATTTCGCCCTACCTGAAGTGGATCCTTGGCCGGTTCGCCGACGTTGAACGGCGCCACTTTGCCGGCACTGCCCTGTGCGACTGGTTCGCCGACCGCGGTGGCGACCTTGGTTTCGAGAATCTTGAGGAGTGGAGCCCTCACGTATATGTAGTCGACCACGGTGGGAACGCTCTGACCCCGTGCATGGCTGACGCTGATGGAAAGCCGCTGCGCGGCGAGGCCTATGAGGAGAAATACCTTGCTGACAGCGAACGCCTCGTTGATCTGGCGGCACGCACTGATAGTCGGGTGCTGTTTGTCGACCAACCGGTGAGTCGGGGAGACCTGGTCTCGGGGACCCACCCAGTCTTCCGGACCATGCCTGAGCGACATCCCGGGGGGAACGTCCGGTTCCTCTCGACTTGGGCGTCGGTGTCGCCGGGCGGACGCTTCCTCCAGTCTGCGCTTTGTGAGGCGGTAGAGCCCGGCTGTATCGACGGGACGGGGGAGTTACGGTCTCCTCCGCCCTACGGCCATCTGGAGGCTCTCGGGGCCTGGCGGTACGCGAAGGCCATCGCTGAGGAGTTCGTAGCCGCTGGCTGGGTCGATGCCACAATCATTGACCTAAGCGACCGGGCTATGCCATAAACCGGAGTCG
>CEUZ01291851.1_pt1 | contig 12587 bp, 5 predicted proteins | sample 361511 | NCBI WGS metagenome assembly CEUZ01 (sample SAMEA2622822, study PRJEB7988) | marine metagenome | biome: marine biome (ENVO:00000447); feature: surface water layer (ENVO:00002042); material: "saline water (ENVO:00002010), including plankton (ENVO:xxxxxxxx)" | depth 5 m
AAATGATTTTACAAGCATCAAATATCAATAAGTCATTCACAAATGGTGCTAGTAAACTTATGGTTTTAGAAAACCTGTCTTTTGGATTAGAAAAGGTAGAAATTGTTACTATTATGGGTCAGTCAGGCGCTGGAAAATCAACATTACTGAATATTCTGGGTACCTTGGATTTCCCAGATACCGGATCTTTGGTAATCAATGGACATGATGTTGAAAAGTTAAATGAAAATGAATTATGTACACTCCGAAACCGAGAATTAGGTTTTGTATTTCAATTTCATCATCTGTTACCGGAGTTTACTGCCCTTGAGAATATTTTAATGCCAAATTGGATTTCAAGTCAGGATTCCAAAATAGCACATGCTCATGATTTATTAAATAAAGTTGATTTAATGGAACGAAAAGATCATTATCCCAATCAGCTGTCAGGAGGAGAAAGGTCAAGAGTGGCTGTTCTAAGGGCAATAATCAATGAGCCTAGTATAATATTAGCAGATGAACCTACAGGTAATCTGGATGAAAAAAATGCAGGAAAACTAATTGATCTTTTCATTGAAATAAATAAAGATTTTGGTCAGTCAATTGTGCTAACAACGCATAATCCTGATATTGCTAGTATTGGTGACCAAAAATTAATATTAGATGATGGGCAACTGAGAACCTATAAATAATAAAGATATGAAAGAGAATTTTTCAAAACGTGTTCAACGGATTATAAAACAATCAAAAGAAGAGGCAATTCGACTTGGTCATAGCTATGTTGGTTCTGAGCATCTACTTCTAGGTCTATTGAAAGCAAAAAATGGTTTATCGAAAAAAGTACTGGATGTATATGATGTAGATCCTGCAGAAATGGTTGCTATGATTGAGGATATGATCAAATCTGATGGAGGGTCCATGACCCTTGGTCACCTTCCTTTAACACGAAGAGCTGAACGAGTTCTTCGCAATGCATTTGGTGAAGCATCCGACCGAGGTAATGTAGTCGCAGATGATGAACATCTGTTTCTTGCCATGCTGAAAGAGCAAGAAGGAATCGCCTGTGAAGTATTAAAATCATTCTCAGTTGATTATGACACTGTCAATGATTTAATTCAAACCAGTACAGAAGAAGAGATTGCTGATAAGTCCTATAACCTTGAATCATCTTCCAAAAGTAAAACACCGACATTAGATCATTTTTCTAGGGAAATTACAGATCTAGCTCGGAAAGGTAAGCTGGATCCTGTGATTGGCCGTGAACCGGAAATTGAACGTGTAGCCCAGATATTAACTAGAAGAAAGAAGAATAATCCTGTATTAATTGGCGAACCTGGGGTTGGGAAAACGGCTATTATTGAAGGCTTAGCTCAAAGAATCATTCGAAAAACTGTACCCCGAGTATTACACAATCAACGTATTCTTTCACTGGATCTTGCTGCTTTAGTTGCAGGTACAAAATATAGGGGACAATTTGAAGAAAGAATGAAAAGTATCATGTTAGAACTGGAAATAAATGATGGTGTAATTATTTTTATTGATGAAATACATACTTTGGTTGGTGCTGGGGGAGCATCTGGTTCATTAGATGCATCTAATATGTTTAAACCTTCTTTAGCCCGCGGAGATATTCATTGTATTGGAGCCACAACAATGGACGAATACAGAAAATCTATTGAAAAGGACGGCGCTCTCGATCGACGATTTCAAAAAATCACTATTAATCCACCTTCCTTGGTTGAATCTATTGATATACTTAACGGCTTAAAGGAGAAATATGAGGAGCATCATAAAGTAATCTATACAGCAAATGCAATTGAGACCTGTGTCCATCTCTCTGAACGATATATTTCAGATAAATTCTTGCCTGATAAAGCTATTGATGTTATGGATGAGGCAGGTGCCAGAGCACATATGTTTAATTTGGAGGTTCCACAGAATATTTTAAATGTTGAAGATGAACTACAGAAAACCAGAGAAGAAAAAGAATTGAAAGTTTCAGATCAGTTGTTTGAACAAGCAGCTGTTTTACGGGATAAGGAAAAAAAACTCCTTAATAAATTATCCACAGCTCAACAGAATTGGCAAAAGTCCGAGGGGAATAATTCTGTTGAACTTACCGATGATCATATTGCAGATGTTGTTTCACTGATGACAGGAATCCCAGTATCCAAAGTAGCTGAATCTGAAAGTAAAAAACTGCTTTCGCTTTCTAATGAGCTCAGTGAACACATTATAGGTCAAGATGAAGCAATTTCCAGTCTATCTAATGCAATACGCCGTGCGAGAACAGGATTGAAAAACCCTAAAAAGCCGATTGGTGTTTTTTTATTTTTAGGCCCTACCGGAGTTGGGAAAACAGAGTTGGCAAAAGTATTGGCAAAATACCTTTTCCCACAGAATCAGGCACTGATCAAAGTTGACATGACCGAGTTTACAGAAAGGTTTTCTATTTCGCGCTTGATAGGTGCTCCACCTGGATATGTGGGGTATGAAGAAGGAGGGGAATTGACGGAAAAAGTTCGGCGAAATCCATATTCAGTTGTTCTGCTAGATGAAATTGAAAAAGGACATCCAGATCTTTTCAATATTCTATTACAGGTATTCGATGAAGGTGTTTTGACAGATGGTCTGGGTAGAAAAGTTGACTTTAGAAATACGATTTTAATCATGACCTCCAATATGGGTACTAAAAGTTTGAAAAAAGGTGGATTAGGTTTTGGCCCTGAAAACAGCTCTGATAATCAATACAATGAAATGCAGGCAAGGTTGATGGATCAGGTAAGAAAGTTATTCTCACCCGAATTATTAAATCGTATTGATGAATCTATTGTGTTTCGAGCTTTAAGTGAACAGAATGTCCTTGAAATTATTGATCTTCAATTATCTGATTTAGACATTAATCTTGAAAAACTGGGATTGAAATTAAAAATATCGAAACCGGCAAAAAAATTAATTGCCAGGAAAGGATTTGACCCTGAATTTGGCGTAAGACCACTAAGGAGAGAAATTCAGTGTTCCCTAGAAGATCCTATTTCAGAAATGCTACTAAAACAAATTTTCAAGAAAGGTACGGTTATTAAGGTAGATGCAATAAAAAAACAACTCAAATTTGATTTTCATGAACAGCAATCTTCAAAAAGAAAAACTACTAAGTTATCATCTGAATAATATAATATATGCCAAATAGGGAGATAATTTTAAAATATACGCCATATTGGACTAATATTGTAGGTGGTACGTTCCTTGTCAATACATTGGTAACTTTTCATCAGTTTATATTTTTATTCCTATAAGGAGCACAAAGAATGGCCAAAATTATTGGAATTGACCTAGGAACCACCAATTCATGTGTTGCAGTTTTAGAAGGCGGTGAACCTGCAGTTATAAATAATCCCGAAGGTGGTAGAACCACACCATCGATTGTGGGTTTTGCTAAGGACGGGGAAAGGCTAGTTGGTCAAGCAGCAAAGCGCCAAGCAGTAACTAACCCTGAGAATACAGTATTTTCTATCAAAAGATTTATGGGTAGAATGTTTGATGAAGTTGGTACAGAAATTAGTGAGGTCCCCTATAAAGTAGGTAAAAATTCTAGTAGTGCTGTTATTGTTAATGCTGGAGGTAAAGAATATACACCACCTGAGATTAGTGCCATGATACTTCAGAAATTGAAACAGCAAGCTGAGGAATATTTAGGCACAGAAGTATCGGATGCTGTAATAACGGTTCCAGCGTATTTTAATGACTCCCAGCGTCAAGCAACCAAAGATGCAGGTAAAATAGCAGGTTTAAATGTACGAAGAATTATCAATGAACCTACGGCAGCGGCGTTGGCCTATGGACTTGATAAGAAAAATGATGAAAAAATTGCAGTGTTTGATTTGGGTGGTGGTACATTTGATATATCAATTCTTGAATTGGGAGATGGTGTCTTTGAAGTGAAATCATCCAATGGTGATGGTCATTTAGGTGGAGATGATTTTGATCAAAAAGTTATTGATTGGATTGCTGATGAATTCAATAAATCCGATGGTATTGATCTACGCAAGGATCCCATGGCCTTGCAGCGCCTGAAAGAAGCAGCTGAAACAGCAAAAAAAGAACTCTCTTCATCTAAACAAACTGATATAAACTTGCCATTCATCACTGCAGATTCCTCTGGACCAAAACATCTTAATTTATCACTGACGAGGGCAAAATTTGAGGAACTAGTCAGTGATCTTGTGGAACGAACTATTCATCCTTGTGTTCAAGCCTTGAAGGATGCGGGCCTTTCCTCAGGTGATATTAATGAAGTAATCTTGGTTGGCGGATCATCTAGGATGCCTAAAATCCGAGAAAAAGTAAAAGAAATATTTAATAAAGAACCAAATCATAGTGTAAATCCAGATGAAGTTGTAGCCTTAGGAGCTGCAATACAAGGTGGTGTATTATCGGGAGATGTTGATGATATCCTGCTGCTAGATGTAACTCCCTTATCACTAGGTATTGAAACTCTAGGTAATGTCAGTACGAAGTTAATCGAACGCAATACAACCATTCCCACAAAAAAATCACAGGTTTTCAGTACCGCTGCAGATAATCAAACAACTGTAGAAATCCATGTACTGCAAGGTGAGCGTGAAATGGCTGTTGATAATAAAACAATTGGCCGCTTTCATTTGGCAGATATCCCACCAGCACCACGAGGGATTCCACAGATTGAAGTAACCTTTGATATAGATGCAAATGGTATTTTGAATGTCAATGCAAAAGATAAAGCTACTGGAAAAGAACAAAGTATTCGGATTGAAGCATCAAGTGGGTTATCTGAATCTGAAATTGACAAAATGGTTAATGATGCAAAAAAGCATGAACAGGGTGATAAAGAAAAAAGAGAGATAATCGATATCTCTAATCAGGTTGAACATCTTATTTATGAAACAGAAAAAAATATTAAAGAAAATGGTGATAAACTGGATGATAATGAAAAAGAATCCTTAAATGAAAAAGTTGAAGCGCTCAAGAAAGCCAAAGATGGTGCAAACGTGGAAAGTATGAAATCAGCAATGGAGCAGTTGAATGCTGCCTGGAGTACCGTTGCCTCTAAAATGTATGATTCAGCCAAAACAGAAGAAAAAGATTCTGCGCACTCTGAGTCTGGTAATGACAAAAAAGAGAAAAGTAAGAAAGAAGGAGAAATTGAAGATGCAGATTTTGAGGTTGTTGATTAACCTACATTATACACTATTTTAAAAATAAAAAGCGCCCGTTAGGGCGTTTTTTTTTTATGTGGAACCCACTTTCTATTTTAAAGTTGACTATGTAATGTTAGAATGGTGAAAATTTCAAAAAAACCTATACTTGGAATTGTAATATTGCTTATAGCAACCGGTGCAATCTTCCTGCTTAAGTCAAATGTTTGGGAAAAGTTCATTGTCAATAAAATAAATGAGACTCTTTCATCTAGTGGATGGACATTCGATATAGGGAATATATCTGGACATTTTCTCGGCAAAACACAATTTTCCAATATCACACTTACCCATTTGGAACTTGATGCTATTCATATTCAAAACCTTGAAATGAATATTGGTATTCTTGAAAGTTTATTTGGTTTACCAACATTAGACTTATTATTCGCAGAATCCGTTAAATTTGATTTTTCAAATGAGATTTTGAAGTTTAAATCAAATTTAGCGAACAAAAATATAGATGTATATATACCTTTAAATATTAAGTCATTTTATTGTTCCGGAACTATGGGGATATTATCTGACAAAAAAGAAATAAAATTCAAAACAAATATCGCTGGAGAAATAATAGGAGGGACAAGTCCTAAAATATTGTTTGATTTAATTAATATAGATTTTTTACATACTTCTTTTCAGGAAATGAACTTCAAAGGGTTTGAATTATCATATTCAAATTCAAAATTTCAATTCCAAAATTTAAATGGGACTTTTCTAGGATTGCCATTGGCAGGTTCCGTTTCTATTGATAATAGAAACTTCCTCATTGAGGGAAAGATTCAGGTAAATGATTTCAAAATTCCTGAAGAATTATTTAGCAACTTTCCATTAAAAACCAAATTTTCAAAATTTTCTGGGAATTTCGATTTTCAATCTGATTTTCATACTTATTCCGGGGAATTATCCGTTTCAAATAATCTGGGTCTTGATATGACAGGTGGATTTAATCTGGAGAAACTTAATAATAATTCATGGGCTCTTAGAAAATTATTACTACAGGGAGAAAATTCTAAATTACTTATAAGTGGATTATTGAGCCAGGATGGTCGATTAAATAGTTACCTTAATTTAGAAAACTTGGATTTAAACAGTTGGATTGATAATGATGATATCTCAACCAATTTAACGGGATTGGCAATAATAGATGGCAGTCTCACACCAGATGGTTCCCTGGAACAAATAGATTTAACTCTTGAAGTTATGGAAACAGAATATTTTGAAATAGGGGAAACTTCATTTCATGGTCAGGTATCTTATAGAGATAGTATTATAGCTACTACTAGTCCAGTAATACTTCTAATTGGGAATAGTCAATTGACATTGGATGGCTCAGTGGATTTTGAGACAAAGAACTTGGATATTATTACGGACTTGGAAAATGCAAATATACAATTGGTAAACCAGTTTTGGCCTGGAAATTTTGATTCAGGAAAAGCAACAGGAAGAATGCAAATCAGTGGTCCCTATACCGCCCCATCGGCTAATGTTGAACTACTCTGCAATAATATCGTTTATGGGAGTTTTTTTCTTGAATCTATTGAATTTAATTCAAAAATGGATGTTTCAAATGGTTCAAATAAAGGGGATGTAAGATTAAAAGCGGGTAAAGGTATCTGGAAAAATAATTCTTTTCAAAGCGGTACAGTTGATGCCTTTATTGATAATGGAAAGGTTATAATTGAAAATTGCCATTTTATATCTGGCAACGATTTTTTTCAATTTTCTGGAAAATATGATGGTATGAATTCATATATGATCGATCGAATTCAGATTGCATTTGAAAAAAATTATCTTGTTAATTCTAATCCAATTACTTTCAGTTTAATAGATACATCAATACAGATTGATCCATTCGAATTTCATATAAATGATGGTATTCTGGAGGGTGTTGTTTCAGGCGACTCTAACCCTGATGCCCATATTAAAATGTCTAACTTTGATGCTTCTGTCATCTCCCATTTTATACCAGATGAACGTTTAAATATATCTGGAATAGTATTTGGTGAAATATTAGGTCGGGCAAAGAATAATGGATTTGAATTAGATGTAGACCTTTCCTTGAAGAAGGGTATTTACATGCAAGAATCATTTGATGAAATGACGATTGCCTTTCTTTATAAAGATGGAATGTTACATATGGATGATATTTCTATGACTCGCGGTGAGTCCATGGGAATGCAGGCCAACGGGATTATTCCGGTCAGGATTGATAAAAATAAAAATATTCCAGTCTCATTAAATTCAACATTCACAAATTTGCCCTTATCTTTAGTTCGTAGTTTTATCCCAGATTATTATAGTTTAGGTGGATTAGCAACTGGTTCACTGAGTTTAGCTCAGAAATCGAGAAAAAGCAGAAAGACCCAATTTTCTTATGATATTAATATCAAAGATGCAGTTTTTGATATGATATATTTAGGACATGTAAAAGGATCAGGTTCGTATGATGGTAATCATTTGTACTTAGATACACTAAACTCAATACGTGGGGATGAAATGATTACTGCAAAGGGATCCGTTCCTTTTGATTTAAATATAGGATCAAAAAATTTCGGCAGCATTTTTCCAGATGGAATATTGAATTTTTACACAAAAGGGAACCTTCATTCCCTTTATTTTCTGTCGCCTTATATTTCTGATCTAGATTCAGTTCGTGGTGATATTGAAATTGAATTATTTATGGAAGGGTCATCAAAGTCTATAAAACGGAACGGGAAAATATCTATTCGTAATGGAATAGTATCAACATTATTGATTGATAATGATATTACTCATGTCCAAGGACAGGCAGAAATGACCAATAATCAACTGGTTTTCAAAGATTTCAAAGCACGGTCATATCATTCAGGGGCAAACTTTCAAAAACCAAAAAGTAATAATATTAGTGTTTCAGGATCTATGGATTTTAATCAATTTTTTTCGCCGGGTTATAATTTGATGGTGAAGGCCCATGAAGTTTCCTTTAAGACACTGCCTTTAGATATAGTCGGAATGGCCAATATTGACATTGCTATTTCAGGTAAAGATACTGTTAATATAGAGGGTATTATAGAAGCATTAGACACAAAGGTTTTTTATGAGTTTTTAACAACTGATATAGGAGAGTCACTGCCTCAGGAATTGGGAACAGTGATGGTTTATAATTTGACTATTCCAATTCAAGGTCAGGCTCTTTTTCAAAATTCACAAATCGATGCTAGAATTAGCGGCGAATTGAATTTGAACCAAATGGGAAACCAAGATATAAATTTTATTGGTGAAATCATTGTGGAGGATGGTAGCGTATTCTCCTATAAGGATAATTTTAAAGGATTGCAGGGGTACATAACTTTTGATAATAAAGGATTTAATCCAATTATGGACCTAGTCGCTCATACAGATATTGATGATGAACGCATCAATCTTCGTATTAACGGTGACATGGCTGATCTTGATATTACTCTGGAATCGGCAAGTGGTTTTTCAGAAAGTGACATCCTAGAATTGTTAACCTGGGGTAAGCGTTTTGAAGATCAGGAATTATCATCCACTGGCTTTGGAAATCAAACCGTTTCTATTTTAGGTTCTCTCCTTGAAAATCAACTCGAAAAAAACTTGAAGGGAATGCCAGGTATAATAGCCATTAACCTGGTTGATGATATAGATATTTCTGGGACAGCAAGTTTGATTAACCCAGATACAAATGAAAATTTTGAAGTAGCAGCAAAAACAAAAATTGGCGATAAAACTTATTTGAACCTGTCTTACATACGATCATTCTCACTGACAAATAATGCTCAAATCGGTGTGGAGTATAAACTTAATCGACATTTTTCAGTTGTAGGAAATATAGATAATACGGGTAATTATAGTGTAAAATACCGCTATCGTTACGCATATTAGCTGAACCATGAATCATAATTACCGCTTTCTATGGTGCTTATTGGCATTAACGGGCATATTATGTCCTCAGGAAAATGAAACTCTTATTAGGTCTCTTGATTTAACAGGGAATCAAACCATATCTGAAAAAGAAATATTATCAATCCTTCGACAAAAACCTCCCAACATAATATATCGCCGTCCTGTATTTGATTCGCGGCTATTAAAATTAGATGCTTTATCCATTAAGAATTATTATCATTCAAAAGGGTTTCTTGATGTCTACATAGAAGAATCATATAAAATAGAAGATGGATATGTGGATATACACTATAAAATTGAGGAGGGAGTACAATATTCTATTTCTAGAGTAAATATAAAGGGTAATAATGTTATTCCATCAGATAAAATTTTCTCCTTGCTTGGCATAAAAACGGGTGAAACGTACAATCCGGTAAAAGTAAATGAAAATATCTCTTTAGTTGAAAATGAATATCATGAGCTGGGTAAACTATTCCTAAATTTAGAAATCAAGCATGAGATTGCAGATTCCGCAACTTTAAGCATTCTGATCGATGAAGGGAGGGATGTTATTATTCAAAAGACTCATTTTGAAGGAATTGATAATATTGATACTATGTTGGTCTCGAGAGAACTCTTGTATAGGTTTGGAGATAAATATAAAAAAAATGTCATTGAGAAAACTGCACTACGTATCCAAGAAATGGGTGTTTTCTCATTGGTCAATTTTGTACCTGTAAAAAAAGCACAATCAGATTCATTGGTGGACTTGGTGATTGAATTAAAACCATTCAAACAGCGTGAGTGGAACTTAGCGGGCGGGAAAGAACCCATCCGTTTTGCAGAAGGTGCAGAACCCATAACAGCGATCAGTGGGACAATTGAATGGAAAAACAGATCCATCTTTGAATCACCAACACAATTTTCAACAAAACTTCTTGCGGGTATTCCAGTGGAGGAAGAATTCGTTCGCCCTAGAATTCGTTATGATATCAGCCTTACCACTAATTGGGTCTTTGATCATCGGTTCCCTTCAAAATTAACTTCCTATTATGAGACATTCATTGAATATAAAGATATGATAGAAACCATAGAACGCTATGGAATAAACCTTACTCAGAAAGTTAGATTTTTTAAACGATCTTTTTTCGAAACTAACGCAGTATGGGAATCTTTTAGTGATAATTCTGAAAAAAAAACAATGAAGACAAACTCTATTGAGCAAAGATCTATCGCAATGAAAGTATATATTGATAAAAGGGATAATCCTATCTTTACACGTAATGGGTTCCTAGTAAATGGAGTAATAAAATCCTCAGGCTATTTTCTAGGCGGTGAAAGAGATTATATTAAGGCAGATATTTCTATCCAGAGATACGCTCCGATAGGGGACCAATCCGTTTTCGCATTACGGTTAAAAACAGGATTTATTTGGGACTGGAACCCCGAATTGCCAGATTATAGTTTTGAAAAATTTTATTTAGGTGGTAGTACAAGTATGCGTGGTTGGGATGTGCTTCGTTTTGAAGAAATATCAGGAGATCCTTGGGGTGATATTTTTCGATTTATGACCAATATTGAATATCGGTTTCCTATTTATAGATTCATTGGTATGACCATATTCTCAGATGGTGGTATTTTAACTAGTACTTTAGATGCAATTTCAATACGGGATATTCAATGGGATGGTGGTATTGGCATTACCATCAATACACCTTTTGGACCGGCCCGATTCGATTATGCAGTGCAATTTGATCAACCTCCTAGCAAAGGCAAAATTCAACTTGGAGTTCAGAGCTTATTCTAAGGTATAAAATTTGTTGGGAACCTTGAAAGGAATTGTACATATTATATTGACCTTGCACTTTCTAAAGAAGGAGTACAGTTTTAATTTCCGCCGCTAAAAAATAGGATAATAATGAGATACAAATTTCTAACACTATTTATTTGGATATTTTTTATATATGGTTGCTCAAAAACATCGACAGAATATTTTGAACTTGCAGAAGCTAGTTTAAATGAGGATCAGGTAGAGATAGCTGTCCAAAATTTGGAATCACTTGTTGAAAAATATCCCAAAGATAGTTTAGCTGCTTTGGCACAATATAAATTAGCCACAATCCATTTGAACTGGAGAAATGATTTATCAGCAGGTTTTTCCGCTTTGGAAAAGACAGTAAATGAATATGGTTCGTCACCGCAGGCTAAACAAGCTCAAAAAGAAGTCACTGATTTCCCAGAATGGATTCTAAATCAATCTGAATCTCTTCGTAAGAGGAAAATGATAAAGGAATCTCTAGGACATCTTATGTATTTAACAGAAAAATATTCTGATCATAAAATTACTCCGAAGGGACAGTATCTAATCGGTGATATATATATGAATGATCTCAGGGATTTTACCACAGCAATACAGGAATACCGGAAAGTTTCGGAAAAATATAAGGGCTCCGATCAGGAGCCTCATGCGCAATTCATGATAGGTTATATTTTTGGCAATGTTATTAATGATTTTGAAAGTGCAAAAATAGAATATGAGACATTTCTAAATATGTTCCCGGAGCATGAGCTTGTACCTTCTGTGCAATTTGAAATTGAATACCTGGGAAAAAATATCAACGAAATTCCTGCCCTTAAACATATTACTTCCTGATAGTACAATATGAGTGAATTTAGTTTAACTGAGATAAATGATAAGATCTCTCGGACCTCTGTATTTATTGATGAACTGAAAAAAACAATCAATCGGATCATCGTTGGTCAAGATGAATTAATTAATAAAATATTAATTGGAATGCTGGCTAATGGACATATCCTACTAGAAGGTGTTCCCGGTTTAGCCAAAACTTTAACTGTAAAAGTACTGGCACAGTTGATTCGGACTGAATTTCAGCGGATTCAGTTTACCCCGGACATGCTACCTGCAGATCTTCTGGGAACTTTGATATATAATCAAAGAACAGGTGAATTTGATACAAGGAAAGGTCCTATCTTTTCTAATATTATTCTGGCAGATGAAATAAACCGGTCTCCAGCAAAGGTCCAAAGTGCTCTTCTAGAGGCCATGCAGGAAAGGCAGGTCACTATTGGTGAAAATACATTTCAATTAGATGAACCGTTCCTAGTCCTGGCCACCCAGAATCCGATTGAGCAGGAAGGAACGTATCCACTACCGGAAGCCCAGGTAGATCGATTTATGTTTAAATTGATTGTTGATTATCCTGAACGCAGTTCAGAACGGTTGATCTTGCGACAAAATACAAAAAAAGTTAAAGTTACTGAACTTGACCCCGTTGTTTCCCCTGATGATATCCTAGAAGCACAGCAGGTTATCCATGATATTTATGTGGATGAAAAGGTGGAGGACTATGTATTAAATCTTATATTTGCGACCCGATCACCAAAAGACTATAAGCTTGATGACATGGAGGGTATTATTGATTTTGGAGCATCGCCTAGGGCAACCATAAATCTCATCCGGGCTGCCAAAGCCCG
>CEUZ01053967.1_pt1 | contig 12584 bp, 13 predicted proteins | sample 361511 | NCBI WGS metagenome assembly CEUZ01 (sample SAMEA2622822, study PRJEB7988) | marine metagenome | biome: marine biome (ENVO:00000447); feature: surface water layer (ENVO:00002042); material: "saline water (ENVO:00002010), including plankton (ENVO:xxxxxxxx)" | depth 5 m
CCGCAAGCTTAATGCTAGATGGAATACAGCCAAAGAACGATGGATGATTACTCGACTTATTCCATCAGATAATAGACTCTATGAGATTGAAGCACACATAATGACGATCAAGGGGCCAAGCGGGGAATATAGGCCACTGGATGATCGTGTTATGAGAACATTGGCCATGTCTGATCATCATAGGCGAGGTTCCAAAACGGTCATTGACGAGATGCTAGACAGCCAAGATAAAGCACAGGATACAATAAAAAAAGATTTCAATTCAGACGTTGCTGATATTGCCAAAGAGATCTCTAAGCCATTGAAGAGACAAGCCGAGGAAGACTTTGGTACTCCGAATCTACCCAAAGAAGATTATCAACAAGCGATAGAGCATGTACTATGATTCCTTCTGAGATGGTAACAGACTTTAAGAATCATCTGGATGCACTAGATGGATTCTTTGACGGAGCAGAGATCATGCGTAGGTTGCACTCTGCCCAACAAGAGATTATACGCAAGATTGTAGAGGAAGATCCAAGCTTCTTTGTTGAGACTTCTACCTTAGACCTTACTGGATCACAGGAGACATATGATCTTCCATTAAATGCGCGGCTCGGGTCACGTATTGTAATGGGTGAGAATATGTCCAGCAATCTTAATAACCCTGTCAATGGGCCAATACCGGCTGCACATCTAAGAGATTATTTCTCTTATCAAGACGCGGGTTCTCTTGTCAACATCCATCCTTATTACTCGTTCATGCTTGAAGGGAGCAAGGTTCGCGTAGAGCCTACTCCAAGTGTTTCTGAAAGTAATGCAATTCGCATATGGTATGTTCCATCTTATGGCAATATGCTGGAAGGGTTCGTAGCAGGGGCCGGTGCAAATACAATAACATTACCCGATGGCGATCCCAACTATGCTGCCTCTTTCGGTATAGTCGATAGGCGCGATGATTTTTATAACGGAATGGTTGTTCGCATCCTGTCGGGTGCTGGCGTAGGTGAGTATAAGAAAATCACAGACTATGATGGAGGAACGAGGGTTGCAACAGTAGAAAGCAACTGGTCGGAGACTCCTGAGAGTAGCGGTGATAATGTAAGCAAGTATGCAATAATATGTCCTGTTCCAGAGGATCATCACAACGTAGTAACGGTTAGGGCCGCAATGGAAGGGGCGATTAAGAATCGTAATCGGTATGGGGAGTTGCAATCTCTTTACTTCGGATCACCTGGAAGGGGTGGTCTTCTTTTTGACCTCTTAGGATGGATTGCTAAGCGTCAAGATCAGCGTCTTGAAACAGTCTATCCTGTTGACTATGGGATCTACTAATGCCTAGAGAAGCACCTGTATTTGCCACTGAAGCGATATTGCCAAAGAATCCGTGGGCAGGACCAAAGATTTCTGATCCTAAAGAGAAACCCAAGAAGCGCAGGGGAAGGCCACCTAAAAACAAATGATGGGTCGTGGTGGACATTTTACTTGGCCCGAAGATGGTATACTGGGCGGTATTCGGCAGGATGTAAGCGAAAGCATTCCTCGTTATCGCAATCTCCAGAATGTTCATGTCTCTGTGCTTGGTGCCTTAACTAAGGATAAGGGGATAAAGCTTCTTACCAGCGGAGTTGTCTCTACTGGGGATACGGTGGCCGGTCTTGATGCTCAGTTTAATAACGGCACTCAAGCCTTGTATGTTTTCCAAGACCAAGGGGCCAATGTAAAAGCGTATAAATATAATTCTGGATCATGGGCCGTTCTTCAGTCTGGTGGATCTGACGTGTCTTTTGCCGGAGCAAATCGTCCTCATGCTCTGATGTTTGCTGATAAGATGCACGTATTTGACTCGCATACTATACGCACTGTAGATGCAAGTGGAACCGTTGCAACTCCAGGCACCTCCGATGTCAATACCAGTAAGTTCGGCGTTGTTTATGCCAATAGGCTTATTGCTTTTGGGAATGCTTCTTACCCGTCCTATTTCTACCCTTCTGATGTTCGTGATTCTTCAACGTGGAATGCCGACTATGCAGTGCGAATTACGAATACTTATGGAGAAGAGATTAAAGGTGCCGGGGTCTTGGGACCGTTCCTGATCGTCGGGGGCCGCACGTTCACACGGGCCTATTATCTCGGCACCGCTTCTCCGTATGACTGGGACCATGATAATATCTCTGATCAGATAGGACCGATTAACTTCCAAAGCTTTGTAGTAGCTAGTCGCGGTAAGGGTAACAGCCTTCAGAATTACGGATTCTTCTGGAGTGAGGAAGGCCCGATCATGGTTGTTCAGTCGGGCAACTCGATGCCATCCTTAGTTCCCTTGCATGAGCCTATTCGCAATCTCGTTAGAGGTATTGACTACCAAGGACTTGATGGTCTTGCTCCCGATCAATTTGCCAACGTGGAAGGGGTATGGGTTCCAGAGTATAACGAGGTTCGGTTTGCAGTACCTGGCAAGGGTAAGACAGAAAATAGTATGCTGCTATGCCTTAACCTTGATTCGGCCATAGCCTTTTCACAGGGTGCTGACGGTGCTTATCCGATGTGGCGAATTAGGAATAACGAGAACCTCAATAGCAATGTTTTTCCCTGTACTTCATTATTCTCAGTTCAAGTGAATGGGTCGGGTGTTCCTAGTAATACAGGCCAGCGTAGAGCATTTTGTGGACGAGATGGCAAGGTCTATGAGATGGACGCAGACGTAACCTCTATGGATGAAGAGACAGTTGCCATACCTATGTATATCTATCGTGACGGGTATGATGGTTATCGGGATGGCATTAGGGAGAATACAAAGAGTCTTCGTCAAATCAATATACGCGCTACGCAGGAAGGAAACTTTACTATCAAGGCGCGTTGTATTGGAGATGGTGGGGTAAGTACTACTGATATCAATATTGCCAGAGGTCTTCGTCTTTGGAGTAGCGATGCCAGCGTTGGAAGATGGGGAGATGGTGGATTATGGAATGCTGGAGAATTTATAACTCAACGAGCGGGTATAGGAGTTTTAGGAAAGAAGTTTGAGTTGGAATTGTATGACGAAGGGGCCATAGAAGCCCCTGTTCAAATAAACTCATGGACACTCATGGGATACGCCGAGGATAGAAGATAATGCCAACGCTTGATTATGGTGCTGCATTCTTAGAGACAGGGGTCAACAACGTCAAGGCGCATAGTTGGGATGATGTCCTTGTTCCTTTTCAAAAGGTGAGAACCCTTCTTAATACTACTGGCCTTGATACTACAAATATTCAAGCCAATGGCCTGGAACCTTCTGACCTTCGTGCTGATACCGGCCTTTTGGGAGTGCGGATACAGGTATACAATAGTACTGGATCGGGTTTATCTGCTGGTGATTTGGTCTATTTGAAAGACTCTACCACGGTTAGCGGTGAGACATTCCCTAATGCTATCAAGGCAATAGCCACAACTTCAACTTCTACAACCTTCTTTGCTCAAGCTATAATTGAATCAGACATAAGCAATAATACCGCTGGAACAGCCGCTTTGTTCAGTCAAAGGACGGGTATAAATACTTCGTCTGCTGCGGTAGGCGATCCTGTTTATCTGAATACTAGTGCCGGTGGGTATACTTTTACTCGTCCTACAGGCGGCAATCTTGTTCAAGTTGTTGGTGTAGTCGTAGAAGACCATGCGTCAACTGGTAAGATAAACTTCTTCTTAGCCTCTTACCCTGATAAGAACCCGACGGATACACTTGGAGAATTAGGTGATATCAATCTCACCTCTCCAGCCGATGGCAGTATGTTGCTGTATGATACAGGAACATCGAAGTGGATTGATAATGTTATGTCTGGCGATGCGACAATGGCTGATACTGGAGTCGTTACGCTTGCTGGAACCAATACCAACATTACCTCTTTAGCCAATCTTGTTACAGTTGGAACTATTGGAACGGGTACCTGGGCAGCAACCGATGTTGCGGTGGCTCATGGTGGGACTGGTGCTTCTAGTGCTGGTGATGCAAGGACCAATCTCGGATTAGCCATTGGCAGCAATGTCCAAGCTTATGATGCTGGATTGAATAGTATTGCTGGATTGACCACTGCTGCCAACAAGATGATTTATACGAGTGGTTCCGATACGTATGCAGTAGCCGATCTGTCTGCTTTTGCCCGCACTATTCTTGATGATGCAGATGCAGCCGCAGTAAGGACTACGATAGGCGCACAGGCGGCTGGCTCCTATCAGGCATCTGACGCAGGTCTTACTAGCATCGCTGGTCTTACTACTGCCGCTGATAAAATGATCTATACCTCTGACAGTGATACTTATGCGGTTACGAATCTAAGTTCATTTGCCAGGACTATCCTTGATGATGCCGATGCTGCGGCAGTGCGATCTACTATAGGAGCAGGTACCTCCAGCGTAGCGGCTTTTACAGATCTATCTGATGTGGGTTCTACTTCTGCTACAGCCGGAAAGATAATGGTTGCCGATGGTGACAGTTGGGAATCAGTAGCAGTTAGTGGTGACATTGCCCTTGCCTCTTCTGGGGCAATGACAATACAAGCCAACTCAGTAGCATTGGCTACTGATACTACTGGTAACTATGTGGCGACTATTGCCGATGCTGGCAATAGCCACATCACCGTGGCGAATAGTGGGAGTGAAAATGCGGCAGTTACCTTAAATATCACAGATAATGCGGTGGGCCTTGCTCAGATGGCAGGGTTGGCGCGAGGTAAGATTATCGTTGGTGACAGTGGAGGTAATCCTGCGGCCCTTGCAGCCGGATCTAATGGGCAGGTTCTCCAAATTGATTCAAATGGAGATGCAGTATGGGGGTCTACATCGTCTGGATTAGATGCTGCTAATGGCGCAGACAACCGCATTGCTACATTCACGGATGCAGACTCCTTGAATGGCGAGGCCAACCTCACCTTCGATGGCTCGACACTTGCGATCACAGGATCTATAGACCTGTCTGCTGATATAGACGTAGACGGAACGCTTGAGGCTGACGCGATAACGCTCGGAGGCACTGCCCTTGGATCGCTCTACTCGCCTATTGCTGGCAGTAGTTCGATTGTCACCGTAGGCACTATAAGCACTGGAGTTTGGCAAGGAACGGCAGTGGCAAGTGCCTACCTTGATTCAGATACCGCACATCTTTCAACGACTCAGACTTTTACTGGCGATAAAACTTTTACGGGGGCAGTCCAAGTTGGCGATGCTACGGTGGCATCGGCAGCAACTGCGGCAGACGAACTAGTGTTGGAGGGTAGCAGTACTGGAATGACTATTTCTTCTTCCGGTACGACAAACAGCGGCTCAATATTTTTTGGTGATGCTGACAATAATCAGCGTGGTCGAGTCCAGTACAATCACAATCAAGACAATCTGATCTTGAGTGCGGGTGCAGCCGAAATCGTGAATGTTAAGTCAACGGGGGTCGGCATTGGCACGTCCTCGCCCTCGGCACTACTTACGCTAAACGGTACATATAGTTCGGGTGCCAACGGGCCAAATATAGAGTTTTTTGGAACAGCGACAGATGCGTATCCGTCCATGCAGATACTAAATTACTCGCACGATGATCAAAGTATCAATTTTGACAACTATTACGATGGTGCCTGGAAAAGCTCAGATGCAGGATCAAATTTTCAAATAAGAAAGGGTGGCGATAAATTAACTTTACGCTATGATTCTGGCATATCAGCAGGAAGCACGTTGACGTGGAACACTGGTTTTGTAATGGACACCAGTGGAAAAGTGGGCATCAATATTAGTGATCCAGCGGACTATACAGATGCGTCTGGTACAGTTCTCGTTGTCGGCAATACGTCTGGTGCTACAACTCGCAGCGGAGTCTCAATAATTACTGACACGAGTGGAATTGGACGACTTGCGTTTGGCGATGGGGCGGGCGATCCAGATCAATGGAAAGGGGTTATACAGTACACTCAATCCTCGGACACGATGGGTTTTGCGGTTGGTGGAAATGCCGTTGGAATGAATCTCGTTGGCGGTAATCTCTACATCGGAGACTCTGCCAATGGCAAAATGACCAAGGGTCTAACGATCAACCAAGGTAGCGGAGTTGACAACGAAGCACTGGCCCTTAAATCGTCCACCGATGTCGCTCACGATTGCACTGATGTTGCGGAGACTGACACGTACGGAACATTTACCAAAATTTACGGAGATCAGGGTGGGTTGAAAGTGTCGGGATTTGTTGATTCTGGTGCACAGGCTGCACTCGACCTTGAGGGTGTGACAAGTCACGCAAGCCCTCAATCTGGCAAAACATCCAGCAACAACGGCACCGTAAATATCCGCGCATACAAAGTTTCTTCCAATGACCGCGCACAACTAAGCGCAAACGAAAATATCCTTTCGATTTACGATGGCAGTGCAACGAGATTCATTTTCGATGCGGATGGCGACGCATATGCGGACTCTCAGTGGACTACGTATGATGATCATGATGATATTGCAATGCTGCATGACATTGAGGCCACGATGATTCCTGACCTTTTCGGCAAGTGCATGAAGTATGATTCGGAGTATCTCCAGAAAACTGGCATCATCGGAGAGGGTTCGATTCGCCAAGAGAACGGCAAGACCCGAGCTATGATCAACACTAATAGACTGCAAATGTTACACCACGGTGCAATCAGGCAGGTCCACCAGCAGTTGCAAGACGTTAAAGAATTTTATGAAGATAAACTTGCCGCACTCGAAGCGCGGCTGTTACGGTTGGAGGCTTAAAGATGGCAGTACAGGCGACAATTCAAACTCAAGGTGGCTTGGCCGCAACTAATGCATACTTGCGTATTAGTTATTTGGCACTTAAAAAAATAGTTGGCGGCGAAGATAATAATAAATGGCAACTGACTTATGGAGTTGATTGCTATGTTAGTGCCTCTGCCCGTAACAGTAATCCCGATGTGAGGCTTTATGCTCCGACTGTAGATCGGTTCAAGGTCGTTAGTGATACTGAGCCGAGCGATCCGATAAACGTTGCGTACGCGAACCTTAAGGCACAAAGCGCAGTATCTAATGTGTCGGACTTAGTGTGACCAATTGCGAGTTGGCATTCACGATGCTGTCGAGTTCGATTGTCGCATTTTCGATTGCGTTGGTGTTCGCCGGAATAGTCGGAGATAAGAAGAAAAAGAAAACTTGTGGACGCTGAAGAGATTCAAGCAGGATTTGCCGTTGTAGGGTTATCATTATTAGCACTCAATCTGTTACTAATACTAATGTTGCGTAGCGATGTGGAAAGGATAAATAGAAGACTTGATTCTCTCAAGAAATCAGTAGATAAAACTAATGATTGGCTTGCTGATAAAACGAGAATTTACAGATGAAAAGACCCTATAGAAACTTTCCCGAAAACCCCGATGAGTGTGCGAGTTTTGGGGAATTGAAGATGTGTTACAGTAGGCTAATGAGTTCGTATCAAGAATGTAAACGGATGAAGGGGGCCACTGAGTCGGCATTAAGGCGCACAGGGCAAAGCGAAAAGGAAGCTGTACGAGAAGTAAAGAAGGCACGTAAAGACTTGGTTACAATCACCAAGAAACAAAAAGCAAAAGAGGAAGCAAGTAAGGCTGGTTACTGGTCGGGTGGAGCAGCGGTAACAGTAGCACTGTTTTACGAATTGTGTAAGGCAGGTAACACTTGGATCGGTGGAGCAAAGTTTCAAGAGTTCTGGCAGCACGAAGCAATGGTTAGCACTCTAACTTTTATGATGACTTCGATGTTTGCATGGGCTTATAAGGCGATGCACCCCAACAGTAAATAAAGGAATTAAATACAATGTTAAATAAAATAAAAGACAGTGTTAGTATTGGTTTTGGTAAAAAAGAAGCAGCAAAGACAACTAAGGGTGTGGCTATTGGTGGCGTTGGGGCAGTTGCCTATTCCGTGATTAGTGATATTGGCTATATGCCAGAATCATTCACTACTCCCGAAGCTGTTCCTTATGTAGTAGCAGGTCTTACGTCCATCATAAATGCAGCACGGCAATTCCTTGCCAAACACACATAGAAAGGATCATACCATGAGCGGCCTCACTCTTGATGATTTAAAGGCAGACCTTCAAGGAAAGATTGAACAAAACACGAAGATCGCCAATGAGCATAATGCAACAGCCGATCGTCTGAATCAGTTAAAAGAGCAGCATACTGTTATGAATGGCGCAATAGCGCAGTTGCAGGCTCAGATAGAAAGTATCGAAGGAGAGGATAAAGAGGAAGAATAGTGGCAAAGTCTGGCTTTCATCATGGACCCATTCGATTGTCTCATGGGGTATCGGAACAAAAGGTCCCAATCCTCTTAGTAGATGAGACAGATTTAGCTACTGTAGAAACGGGTGTATCCTCACCCACTATACAGCTTTCTAAGAATGGTGGATCATGGGCCAGTGCAAGTGATGGAACCTGGGCAGAGATTGGGAATGGTTGGTATACCGTACAGTTAAATAGTACGGATACCAACCTAATGGGTTGGTTGATCATTCGCGTAGTCAAAGCATCGACATCGGGCGAGTCTTTTGTCTTATGTGATATTGGCATAAATCCTGAAGAGGATCGGACGAATTATATTCGCAACCGACAAACATTGAGGAAAGTATGAAAGACGTATACACCTTAGATGAACGTATGCACCAGCTTGATCTTCAGACAATAGAGAAAGTAGAAAAGCTAATCCTCCGTCTTCAGACAGGATTGGGCCAATGGAAGAAATGCACTCAACATGTAGCACAGCAGGAGTCATTGGATGATTTCCTTACTGTTGGTGCTGTTGAGCAAGAAGAGAATGCGGTCACTCCCAACCAAGCTATTGAGGCTTTGAAAGAGGAACAGATCAAATCTCTTTTGGCTCTTAAGAAAGCGGTATGGGATAGCAGTAATGCACTTAAGAAAGATCATGAACGTAGGAATGTTATCAAGGCGCAGTATGAAGAGAAGGAAGAATTAGAAATGGAGGTCGAATAATGTGGGAAAATGTAGCCAAATATGGTATACCCGCCGTAGCTTCCCTATGGTCTGCATTCACTGGCAATAAGGCACAAGGCAAGCAAGCCCAGTACAATAAGATGATGGCTGATATTGCTCAAGCGCAGCTTGCTATGCAGGAGAAGCGATTTGAGACAGAGAACCCATTCCGCAATCAGCTTCTTCAAGCATTAACCAAGAGGCAGAACACAGCCATGCCTCGTTTTATGCCACAGGGTATGCAGTTTTCTAATCCCTATGAGCGAGTCAATAGAGTGGCAACGCCGGGTCAACCGGGAGTCAGTTCATTCCGTCCCGCTAATGTTAATTTGGGAGGTGCTGATGTTGGTTCCGCTTTACAGATGGCTAATGCTTCTCGTCGTGGCCCCTTTGTTGCAAATCCAATGGCCCCAACTAACACGGCAGGGTAAATATAATGAAGCCAGAAGATGGATATTACGATTGGAATACAAAGCTTACTAATTCTCCAACTAATACAGTAGAGAATCTTCCCGATTCATATATTCATCCCGATAGTATCCTTCCGGATTATTACGGACTTCCTTCTAATTATGGTAATTGGTATGGCAGTTCTGGTGGAGGTGCTGGAATTCCAGGAGAGGATGATTTTAAGCATAAATCTACGGAGAGAGAAGCAACTGTCTCTGGTGGCTTTACTGGATTGCATAACTTTGACCAGTCTGCTTGGAATGATTGGTGGGGTTCTGCTCCCAATATAGAGGGAAACACCGCACTTGGAGATACTTCGTGGCTACGAGGTATTAATTCATTGTGGGGTGGCTATGGATCAGGCGATGGCAATGTCCCTATATTTTCTAATCCAGTTTCACTAGCTTCTCCTAGTGGAGCAGGGAGAATGCCTTGGGAAATGGATTTTGGAACTTGGTCTGGTGGGGGTGGAGGTGGCGTTGGTCCCTATACTGGTCAGCAGGGTGGCGATGGCAGCGGTGGTTATACATGGCAAGGTCAACCGTGGGGTACAAGTGCCGGGACTCCACCAGCTACTCCAAGTCCGATAGATTTTAATCAAATTCTTAGTGATTTCTTTACTAATAATCCCAATATATTCTCTCCAAATATTACTGTTTCTGGACAAACCGATGCCCCTCCCCCTACTGTTGCTTCTCCTAACGTAACTGTCCAAGGTGGACTCACTCAACCAGAATTAAACTATGCTTTATCTCAGGCATTTAGTCCGTATGCTGGTATGCCTGGAAACATCAATACTATTGGGACTGATGTTGGCAACCTGAGTCGAGATATTTCGGGTTTAGGTAGTCAGATGGCTACTGGGTTTGATACTGTCGATACCAATCTCGGTACCGTAGGTCGAGATGTTACAGGATTAGCTAGTCAGCTTGCCACTGGACTCAATACCATGAGTGATAGTTTCGGTGGTTTAGTTGGTGGACAATCCAATCTTGCTGATGCTCTTGCCGCAAACAAGCAAGGGATATGGGATGTGCAAAGTGGGGTAAACAGAAACCTCATGACAATGGCCGATATACTTAGCGGCCAGCAGGGTATATCAGATCAATTTGGTGGGGTCAGCAATGCAATATCTGGAGTAGGTAATAGAGTAGCAGATCTATGGGGCGGTCAAGGGGGTCAAGGTGGTGGACTTAATGATATGTGGGGTGGTATTGGGGATATCCAATCCAACCTTGGTGGCGTTCAGTCTGGAGTAAGTAGTCTAGCAGATAAAATAGCTGCAAATGAGGGAGTAGCCGCAGCATGGCGTGGCGGCATGGGCAAGGGAATGGCTGATGCTCTGACAAATCAGCAAGCTATCCAATCCCTTATCTCGGGTCTTGGTGGTAATGTAAGCGGAATACGAGAGGATCTTTTCGGCGCACCTGGTACTGATAATATTGGAGCCTTCGCCAATCTTGGCAATCAGATGACTTCTGGTTTCGGTGGCATGGGTAATAGATTCTCTGGATTAGAAGATCTATTGTTTGGCGTTCGTGGCACTGATGATATTGGTGCCTTTGCCAATATGGGAAACCAGATCAGTTCTGGCTTTGGTGGTCTTGAAAGTGGCATAGGCAATAGATTTTCCAACTTGCAGGAACTTTTATTTGGTGTACCTGGATCACCTAATATTGGTGCCTTTTCTACTATGGGCAATCAGATGTCGGGCCTAGGATCTCAGATGTCTGATATAGGATCGGGCCTTAATGCTAGGCTGGCTGGTTTACGGGAAGATCTCTACGGTGTACCTGGCACGGATAACATTGGATCATTCAATGTCTTAGGTAATCAGATGGGTGGATTGGGTAATCAGATGTCAGCATTGGGAACTAATTTTGCCGATAGGTTTGGTGGTCTTGAAGGATTATTATTTGGCGATCAGTTTGGTGATATAGGTGCATTGGGTAGACTTGGCACTGACCTTTCTACTCTTGGGACTGATATTGGTAGTGGCTTTAGTGGTTTAGGAAGTGAACTTTCCGACTTTGAGGATCGTCTTGGCACTCGTTTTGGCAATGTATTTAGAGGCCAATCGGGATTAAGCGATCAGATGTCCGGCTTGGGAACTGATTATGCAGCCGGTCTTGAGTCTTTATTGTCTGGTCAACGTGGCTTTGGTGATACTCTTTCTTCTGGCATGACAGGTCTTGAGGATAGGTTTGGTGCCGGTATGGATCAATTCGATACCCGCCTAGGTCAACTTGTTGATCCTCTTACCGCAGGGCAAGCAGGATTAAACTCTACCAACTTGGCTATCTTGCAGCAGATCGAAGGTATCAAGGATCTGATACCTACCCTTGGCGATATTGAAGGGTTGATACCCAATCAGCAGGATATGACGGACCTGTATGAGAGTGGAACCCTTGATAAGATCTTAGCAGATATCAACTCTGCATTCAAGGGTACTGATCTAAAGGCAAGGGATTGGACTACAGATCAAGTAGATTGGTCTGGTTCTCCCGATAGGGTTGACGATAACTTGGTGGACTACCAAGGTGTCGATGCTCCAGTTCTTGATATGCCTGAGATCATGGACTACACTGGGGCCATGCGTGTTCCTCTCATTGAGAATGTATTGAGTCGAGTTGGCGGTGCGAATCCGTATGACACGCGCCAGAATGCTATTCTTGAAGGCCAGGAATCTGCTATAGATAAGAACTATGACGATGCTATTGAGCGGGTTAAGAACCAGTTTGCGGTCACGGACGACCTGGGTTCGCCAGCTTACCGCGCAGCTATCCGCGAGGTAGAAGAAGGTAGGGCCAGAGACAAGACAGCAGTGCAGAGTCAGTTCCAGATGCAAGCGGCTGGCCTTGATGAGTCGATGGCAAGAGGTAGGTTGCAGGATCTATCCAGTGCGTTGCTTGGTGAGCAAGGTAGGGTCATGCAGGAGATGGGTATGCAGGACAGCTTACAGCGTCAAGCTAATCAAGACTATCTCAACTATATAAATGCACTACAGAGTTCCTATTATCAGCCGCAGCAGTGGCGCGATGAAGGTCTTCGTTATGCGTTAGGTGGCTTAGGCAATGCTGTTCAGCCTAACATGGCAGCGGCAACTACTGGATTGGGAGCGGCCTCACAGTCCTCTGGTGATATTGCTAATGCTCTCTTTAGTCAAGGTGGCACCATGTTCAA
>CEUZ01273569.1_pt1 | contig 12583 bp, 12 predicted proteins | sample 361511 | NCBI WGS metagenome assembly CEUZ01 (sample SAMEA2622822, study PRJEB7988) | marine metagenome | biome: marine biome (ENVO:00000447); feature: surface water layer (ENVO:00002042); material: "saline water (ENVO:00002010), including plankton (ENVO:xxxxxxxx)" | depth 5 m
ACGTATAAATTGAATTCTATTCGAAGTTGTTTTATTAACTATATATATAACAATTGTGCAATGAAAAACAGAATTTACAAATATTTTTTTCATGAGTTTATGCGCTATTTTTTGGTCGTTCTTTTTGCTTTTGTAGCGATTATTTGGACTATCCAATCAGTCAATTTTCTAGACCTTGTAACAGAAGATGGCCACGCTTTCAAAATTTATTTTTATTATTCATTATTAACCGTGCCTAAAGTATTAACTAAATTAATTCCTTTTTCATTTCTAATTGCTTCAATCTTAACAATTTTAAAATTAGAAAAAGATAATGAACTAATTATTCTTTGGACTTCTGGATTAAATAAAATAAACGTTGTAAATTTATTGCTTAGAATATCATTGTTAATAATGATGATACAACTTTTACTGGCTGTTTTGGTTAATCCTGAAACATTAAATTACTCAAGAAGTGTTTTAAAAAATTCTCAATTACAATTTGTTCCATCTTTACTCAAAGAAAAACAATTTAATGATACAGTTGAAAATCTAACAATTTTTGTAGATGAAAAAAAAGAAGACGGAACCTATAAGAATATTTTTATAAGAGATGAGGGTAAAATTTTAACACAAATTTCAAGTGGCTCTTCAACAATTTTTGCCAAATATGGTTATATAATGAAAGATGAAAAAAATTTCATTTTATTAGATGGAAATATTCAAAAATTAGAAAATGATGGCTCTATAAGTATTATTAAATTTGAAAAAACTGAACTAAATTTATCTGGATTATCTACAAAAACCATCTCTGAACCTAAAATACAAGAAACTTCTACTTTACAAATTATGAATTGTATTACGGGAAGGACAAGTGCAATGCATAATTGCAATGATACCAAAAAATTTAAAAAGGACGTTAAAATAGAAATTAACAAAAGATTTGGCATGCCATTATTTATACCTCTAATAGCTCTAATATCTTGTTTTCTACTTTCTTCTAGAAGAGACAAAATTACATTTGGCTTAAATAGATATATATATTTTTCTATTGGATTTTTGATTCTTATTTTGTCAGAAATAACTGTTAGATATTCTGGCAATTCTTTAAATTATACTGCTATTTATTATTTTGTTCCATTAATATTTTTACCCATAGTTTATCTGTTATTAATTAATAAATTTAAATATGAAAATTTAACTTAAATATTATGATAAAATCTCTTGTTATTAACAAATATCTTGCAAAAGAATTTTTAAAAATTTTACTTAATTTTAGTTTAGCATTCTTTTGTTTGGGATATATTTTAAATTTATTTGAAGAAATAAATTTTTTTAAAGATTTTGACATAGGAATAGACGTTCCTATTATCTTATCGGCATTATTCGTTCCTAGCTTATTATACAACATGTTCCCTTTTATAGTTTTACTTTCTGGAATTTGGTTTTTTTTAAAAATTAAAAAATCTGATGAAATTATTGCTCTAAGAGTATCAGGTATGTCTAATTTATCGGTAATTATCATACCAAGTGTTCTGTCAATAGTTTTGGGTATTATATTTGTGACATTATTTAATCCTATCAGCTCAACTTTAGTTAAAAAATATCAATTTATTAAAGGTGCCTATGAAAAAGAGCAAGATTACTTAGCGGCAGTTACAGCAAATGGAATATGGATAAAAGAAAAAAGTTTTGGAAAAAATTATATAGTGCGAGCATCAAAATTAGATGGTCAAAATTTATTTAATTTATCTATATATGAATTTGACAAAGATAATAATTTTTTATTAAGAGCAGAAGCAAAATCAGCAAATATAAGCACATTGGAATGGGATCTAAAAGGTATAAAGCTAATTGATAAAACTGGAAATATTGTATTAGAAAATATATCCAATTTTAAATATCGTAGCGCTTATGATATTAAAAAGATAAAAAGTTTATATTCAAATTTAGACTCGATTTCTTTCTGGGACCTGGAAAATGAGATAAAATTGCTTGAAAATAGGGGTTATTCTACAAACGAAATGAGATCAAAGTTTCAGCGTTCAATAGCCTTTCCTCTTTTTCTGCTAAGCATGGTCTTATTAAGTGGTGTTTTCACTTTAGGAATTCAAATTAAAGAAAATAACTGGAGCTATGTTTTCATTGCCATTATTTCTAGCGTATTAATATTTTATTTTAATGATTTCTCCGCTGCGCTAGGAAAAACAGATAAGCTACCTATTGAAATTTCTGTTTGGATGCCAATTGTTATTATTTTTATTTTCGGAGCAGTAGGTTTAATACATGCAAATCAAAAATAAAATATCTCTGCCAATTGTTAGTTTTTTAACACTAATTTTATTTAGTGCTAGTGCTCTAGCTAATGAATTTAATATTTCTGCAGTAGAAATTTTTGTTGATAAGAAAAATGAAACTATTGAAGGAAAGGGGTCTGTGGAGGCATTGGACAAAGAAGGAAGAGTAATTAAAGCTGATAAAGTAAAATATATAAAAGCAGAGGAGTTATTACTTGCAGAAGGTTTTGTTGAAGTCATTGATCCCAACGGAAACATTTTAAAAACTGATAAATTACGATACGACAAAATTAAAAATATAATTATTTCCGAAAAAAATTCTGTACTTTCTATTAATGAAGGATATGAACTAAAAACAAATAAAATTCTTTACAATATAACTGATAAAATAATGCAATCTGATCAGAATTCAATTTTGAGCGATGTTGATGGTAATATTGTAAATTTAACTATGTTCCAATATGATTTGGAGAAAAAATTATTTTCTTCAATTGGTGATATAAAAATAGTTGACATAAATAATAATAAATATTTTTTTAAGGAACTTTATGTTGACGCTGTAAAAAAAGAGATGGTAGGCTCCGATATTGCAGCTAGACTGGATCAAGAAAGTTTTGGAGTTAGTAAAAATAATGATCCTAGATTCGTTGCCAATGATATTTTTGTATCCAAAAATAAGTCAAATTTTTCAAAAGCAGTTTTTACTGTTTGTAAAGAAAAAAAAGGAAAGTGTCCTCCTTGGTCTATACAAGCTAAAAAAATAAGCCATGATAAATTAAAAAAAACTATCTATTACGATCACGCGATATTAAAAGTTTACGATGTACCTATTTTTTACTTTCCAAAATTTTTTCATCCGGACCCAACAGTCAAACGTCAGTCAGGATTCTTAGCTCCTTTTTTTACTGATAGCACTTCTGTTGGTGCAGGTGTTGGCCTTCCATATTATTGGGCTATAAGTAATAATAAAGATATTACTTTCACTCCAAAATTTTATGCCAATGAAAATTTATTATTTTTAAATGAATACAGACAAGCTTTCGAGAAAGGTTTTTTAACTCTTGATACTAGTTATACTGCTGGTTATAAAAATACTTCTTCAACCAAAACTGATGGTTCAAGAAATCATATATTTGCAGATCTAAATATAAATTTCGCAGAAGATGACACTTATGATAGTAAATTAGATTTAAAAATTCAACGTACTTCAAACGATACATATTTTAGAGTCCACGACATTAATACAGCTCTAGTCGACGCAGAAAATACAAATCTAGAAAACAAAATTTCTTATAATTTTAGTAAAGATGATATGTATGTAGATATCACTGCAACGGTTTACGAAAATTTGAGGAAAAAAACAAAAGACAGATATGAAAATATTTTTCCTAATATAATTTACGGAAAAACTTTTTTCACCGAAAATTTTGGATCATTCGATTTTAAGTCTAATGCGCTGTATAAAAATTATGATGCTGATAAACATACGACACTTTTAACTAATGATGTTTTGTGGAATCCTAATAGTTTTATAACCAGGGGAGGATTTGTAAATTCATTGAAAGGTCAAATTAAAAATACAAACTATGATGCAAAAAATACCACTGATTATAAGACCGGCGGTACCGTTAATGAAATAAGTGGAGCATTAAATTTCAAGAGTTCTCTTCCGTTAAAAAAGGAGAAAAATAATTTTACAAAGATTTTCTCTCCTAATTTAATGCTTAGATATGCCCCAGGACACATGAAAAATTTAAGCGGCGAAGATGTAACTTTAAATTATGCGAATTTATACTCTGACAATAAAACTTCTGAAATTGAGGACGGTTTAAGTGCAATTTTAGGTTTTGATTATAAAATAAATGAAAAAACCATAGACGGTATTACCAAACAAAAATTTTCTTTATCAGTAGGACAGGTATTTAACCATGAAGAAAATAAAGATATACCATCGAGAAGTTCCTTAGACCAAAAAATGTCGGATATAGTTGGTGAAATAGATTATAATTTTTCTGAAATAGGAAATATAAGTTATAAATTTTCAGTTGATCATAATTATAATGATTTAAATTACAATGAAATATCTTCTAGCTTTAGTTTTGGTAGAATTGATTTTAATTTAGATTACCTGGAAGAACAAAATCATGTTGGAGATGAACATTATATTAGTTCAGGAATAAGTTTAGGATTAAATGAAAACAGCAAATTAAGCTTGTCGACTAAAAAGAACTTTAAAACTGAAAGCACTGAACTTTATAATATAAGTTATCAATATGAACTTGACTGCTTAACTGCTAGTCTGGTTTATAGAAGAGAATTTTATGAAGACAGTGATTTAGAAGAAAATGACACTTTGATGTTTACAATAAGTTTTGTTCCTTTTACAGGAATTTCTACACCAGCTTATAGCCCGTGAAAAATATTATTAAAATAATTTTAACAATATTATTATCTGTTTTTTATTTTTCTCATGCAAATGCAGTAATTAAAGACGGTCTGTTTGCTACAGTCGGGAACAAAGCAATTACACATTCTGACATTATGGATGAAGTAAAAACAATTTTGATATTGAATGCTCAAAAATTTTCTGAAGATAAAAGAGCTCAAATTGAAAGAGCTGCGATAAGGTCTACCATAAAAAGATTCATCAAAGAAATTGAAATAGAAAAATACCAAATTTTAACTTTCAATCAAAAGGAACTTGAAAAAAGATTGCTGGAAATATCTAAAAGAATAAACGTGAGCGTGGATGATTTAGAAAAAATATGTGAAGCCAATGGATTAAGTTTGGAACACATTAAACATCAAATTAAAATTGAATTATTATGGAATACTCTAATTTATGAAATTTACAAAGATAGATTGACGTTTAATCAAAAAGAAATAGAAGAGCAATTATCTTTGATGGAATCAAGTTTATACGAATATTTATTATCAGAAATAATAATTGAATTAGATCCTAATGATAATTTAGAAAAAAAAATTATAAATCTAAAAAAAGATATAGAGAATCAAAGTTTTGAAAAAGTTGCTATGAACTCGAGTATTTCTGAAACAGCGATAAATGGTGGGGATTTGGGTTGGATTAATGAAAAATCGATTTCTAAAAAATTTAAAGATGAAATTGTAAAGACCCAGGTAGGAAATATTTCTGAACCTATTTTAATACAGCAAGGTATAATAATTTTCAAAATGAGAGATAAAAGAAAGTTAGAAATATCTGAAAATTACGATGAAAAAAAGCGACAATTAATAAATATTGAAAAAAATAAAATACTTAATATGCACTCAACATCTCATTATGAAAATTTAAGAAGAAATATAACAATAAATTATTATTAAAATGTCAAAACCAATTGCAATAATAGCGGGCGAACCCAACAGCATTTCATCAGAAATTATATTTAAAACTTGGAAATTTAGAAAAAAATATAAACATAACTCTTTTTTTATAATTGGAAGTAAAGATTTATTAAATTTACAAAAAAAAAAATTAAAATTTAATATTCAAATCAAAGAAATAAAAAATAAATTTTCTTTAAAAGATATAAATACAAACAAACTACCAGTATTTAATATTAATTTTACACAAAAGAAAGCATTTCAGAAAATATCCAGTATCTCTAATAAATATATATTTGAGTGCTTTGACGCTGCATTAAAAATGATCAACCAAAAAAAAATTATGGGATTTATCAATTGTCCTATTTCCAAAGAGCACCTTTTAAAAAAAAAATATAACGGTATTACTGAGTTTCTTGCGCAAAAATCTGGAATGAAAGGAAACGAAGTGATGTTAATTTATAATAAAAAACTATCCGTATCTCCAATTACTACTCACTTGCCGTTGTCCTATGTATCGAAAAAAATAAATAAGTCTAAAATTGTAAAAAATGTTAAAATTATTAATAAATTTTATACTAAAATTTTAAAGAAAAAACCCAAGTTTGCTATTCTAGGATTAAATCCTCATAATTTTTCTACCAAAAAGGCATCGGAGGAAAAAAAAATTATATATCCAGCTATTAAAAAACTAAAAAATGATGGAATTAAAGTAGTAGGTCCAGTTTCACCTGATACAAGTTTTATGTTTTTTGGAAAAGAAAATGTCAATGTGATTATAGGTATGTATCACGATCAAGTATTAACTCCTTTTAAAACTTTGTTTAAGTATGACGCAATAAATTTAACATTAGGATTATCTTACATAAGAATATCTCCTGATCATGGTACTGCGAGTAATATTTTAGGTAAAAAAATAGCTGATCCTAAAAGTTTAATTGAATCTGTTAAATTCTTTAATTTTATTAAATAATTAATGAAACTGTTTCATACCTCAAAAAAAAGTTTGGGACAAAATTTTTTAATAGATAAAAATATTATTAAAAAAATAGTAAAAATTGGAAATATAAACAACCAAAACACTACTTTAGAAATAGGTCCAGGATTAGGACATTTAACAACTGATATTTTAAAAAAGAATCCAAAAAAACTATACGCTATAGAAAAAGACGAAAAACTAGCAAATTTTTTAAAAGAATTTTTTTATAACTCTAAAAATATTGAAATAATCAATGAAGATATTCTTGATTATATAAAAAAAAGAACTTTTGAAAAAAATGTAATTATATTTGGAAATCTGCCTTACAATATTTCAACAAAAATTTTGACAACTCTTGCTTTATTAAAAAAATGGCCTCCCTGGTATAATATGCTAATTTTTATGTTTCAAAAAGAAGTAGCTAATAGAATCATTGCAAATAAAAAAACAAAGGAATTCGGAAGATTATCAATTTTATGCAATTGGAGATTTGATATAAAAAAACATTTTAATGTTTCAAAGAATTCTTTTTCTCCTAGACCTAAAGTTGATTCTACGGTTTTATCTTTTGTGCCAAAACAAAATAATAATTTTAAATTAAAAGATCCTAAAAATCTGGAAATGATTACTAGAGTCTTATTTTCATCTAGAAGAAAAATGATAAATAAAAATTTTTCAAAATTATTTAAAAATCATATGGGTGTAGCAAATAAATTAAATCTAAATTTAAATAAAAGACCTGAAGAAATTGATAGTGAAGTATTTTTTAAAATAGCGATGATGTATGAAAAATTAACTCATTAGTGCATTAATTTTCTTTTCTATTATTTTTTTATCTTGTTTATTTTTAATACCCTTTTTTTCTTGGGAAATAATATTTAATATGTCTTTGTAGCAAAGCTCAAGATCATCATTAACTAAAATCCAATCGTATTCTTGCCAGTGAGAAAGTTCTTGCGAAAATTTGTTCATTCTTTCATCAACTAAACTTTCTTCACCTAAGTGTCGATTTAAAAGTCTTTTTTTCAATACTTCAATGTTTGGTGGAATAATAAAAATTGTCACTAAATTTAAGTTGCCAATTTTTTTTAGCTGCTGTGTTCCTTGCCAATCTATGTCGAACAAAACATCTTTGCCCGAAGCCAAAATATCTAGAGTCTTTTGCTTTAATGTGCCGTAATAATTATTAAAAATTTTAGCATGTTCAAAAAAATCGTTTTTTTTGATTAATGAATTAAAACTTTCTAAACTATGAAAATGATAATCTTTGCCATTAATTTCATTTTGCCTTGGTTTTCTGGTTGTGCAGGATACTGAAATTTCAAAATTGGAATTGTTTTCTGCGATCTTTTTTGTCAGCGTCGTTTTCCCTGCGCCTGACGGGGAAGACAACACAAACATCATGCCATGTCTTTTTTCTTCCATACAAAAAATATTAAGGTCTGATGTTTAATTTTTTAAAAATTTATTTAAGCTGATTTGCTTTCAATAAATTTTATTGCATCACCAACGGTAAGAATTTTTTCTGCATCACTATCAGAAATTTCAGATCCAAACTCCTCTTCGAACGCCATTACTAATTCAACCGTGTCCAAACTATCAGCCCCAAGATCATCAATAAAATTTGCTTCTTCAGTAACCTTGGCTTCTTCAACACCCAAGTGCTCTGCAACCATCTTTTTTACTTTGCCAGAAATATCCTTTGTCATTTGCGATTCCTTAATTTTGATTTATAACTTCTTAATAAATTATTAGTTAATTTTGTCAAGACATATACATGCCACCATTTACATGTAATGTCTCTCCAGTTATGTAAGATGCCTGATCTGAGGATAAAAACGCAACACAATTTGACACGTCCTCACCAGTTCCAAGCTTACCCATAGGAATTCTTGATGTTAAATAAATTTTAACTTTTTCTGCAATATTTAAAGTCATATCTGAAACTATAAAACCTGGAGATACACAATTAACTGTTATATTCTTTTTTGCATATTCAATTGCCAAACTTTTTGACATTCCAATAATTCCTGATTTTGATGCAGCATAATTAGACTGTCCTAAATTTCCTGTATGACCCACAACAGATGTAATATTTACTATTCTTCCAAATTTACTTTTCATCATTTTTTTTATTGCATATTTAGATAATAAAAAAGTAGAGGTTAAATTTATATCTATAACTTTTTGCCACTCTTCATTTTTCATTCTTAATGAAAGATTATCAACATTTGTACCAGCATTATTAATTAGAATATCAAGACCTCCAAGTTCAAGAGAAGCATCTTCTATAAATTCTTCAATTCGTGAATGTTCAGCGATATCAAATTTTTTAACTTTTATTTTTGGATATTTTTTTTTTAAATCATCTAACTTTTCAACTTTAGTTCCAGTGCCAAGAACATTTCCTTCTAATGATACAAATTTCTTAACTAATTCTTTCCCAATACCGCCACTCGCACCAGTTATTAAAATATTTTTATTTTTGAAATTAATCATTTTTTTATATCATTTATACTATTTATATTTGATATTTTTACATTATTATTAATCTTTTTTACTAAACCTGAAAGTACCTTGCCTGGTCCTATCTCTAAAAATTCAATAATACCTTTTTCTATCATATAATTAATACTTTCTCTCCATCTTACTCTTGACACAATTTGTTCAACCAAAAGAGTTTTGATATTGTCTTTACTTCCATATTCTTTTGAAGTTACATTACTAATCACTCTTGGTTGAGGAGTCAAAAAGTTAGTTTTTTCAAGCTTATCTCTCATATTTTCAGCGGCGTTTTTCATTAAAGAGCTATGAAAAGGAGCGCTGACAGATAACATTATTCCCTTTTTCTTTTTTTTTTTTATATTTTCGTTCAGAATTTCTATAGCTCTTTTTGTACCACTTACAACTACCTGCGTATCACTATTATCATTAGCTATTTCACAAACTTCATTTTTTTTAACTAAATTTACTTCCTTCTCTACTTCATCGATTGTCATTCCTAATATAGCTAACATAGATCCTTGTCCCACCGGTACGGCACTTTGCATAGCTTTACCACGTTCATGTAATAAGTAAGCTGCTCTCTCAAGAGATAAAGATCCTGAGCATACAAGCGCGGTATATTCTCCGAGAGAGTGTCCTGCAAAAAATTCTGATTTATTTAAATCATAATTAAATTCGTTATTTAATACATTAAATATTGAAACCCCTATTACCATAATAGCCGGCTGGGTATTTTTAGTTAAATTTAAATCAGTGCTAGAACCTTCCAGTATAATCTTCGAAAGAGAGTATCCTAAAGTATTGTCAACAATTTCAAAATTTTTTTTCACTACCTCAAATGATTTATAAAAATCCGATCCCATTCCAACAAATTGAGAACCTTGTCCTGGAAATAAAATTGCGCGCATAAAATAATAAAAAATTATAATATAATTGAATTTTAGTAGTTGTATATTGAAAATTTTAATAGTATAAAATCGCAACCTCTACCTTAAAAAAAGGTGGATTATTTGATTTAATCAAATTAACCGAGGAAATATTGTGAATTGCTACGAGCATACTTTTATAACTAGACAAGATCTGCCAGAAAGTCAGGCAAAAAAAACTATCAACAAATACGAAGAAATTATAAAAAAAAACTCTGGAAAGATAATTAAAATTGAAGAATGGGGATTAAGAAATCTTTCTCATGAAATAAAAAATAATAAAAAGGGATATTATTTTCATATAAAACTTGAGGGTGAGGGAAAAACAATAGAAAATTTAGAAAAAGCAGAAAATATCGATACTATATTGATTAGATATTTAACCGTTAAAGTAAAAAAACATAATATTGAAGAAAACTTTTTTGATAAAAAAACAACACAAAGTACATAATAAATGAAAAGAAATAAAAGAAAAGATTCTAAGTCAAAAGGTAAATCGTTTTCAAAATTAAGCCTATTTCAAAAATCTGGAGCTAAATATTTTAAACCTTGTCCGCTATCGGGTAAGGATGCTCCTATTATAGATTATAAAAATATTAAATTAATGAAAAAATACCTTTCTGAAAGTGGTAGAATTTTACCTTCTAGAATTACATCGGTATCTTTAAAAAAACAAAGAGAACTTTCTAAAGCAATCAAAAGAGCAAGATTGTTAGCTTTGGTATAGGAATTTTTATGGAAGTAGTTCTATTAGAAAATATTAAAAAACTTGGTCAAATAGGAGATGTTGTTAAAGTTAAAAGAGGACATGGACGTAATTTTCTTATTAAGTACGGCAAAGCACTTAAAGCTTCTAAGGAAAATATAAATTTAGTAAACAAAAAAAAAGTAGAACTTAATCAAAAAAATGTTGAACTTAAAAGAAGTGCAAAAAAATCTTTTGATTTATTAAACCTAGCAAAATTTAAATTTTTAAAAAGAGCTAAAGAAAATGACGAACTGTATGGCTCAATAAAACCTTTGGAAATAGCTAAAACTATAGAATCTGAAAAAAAAATAATCGTAAAACCTTCTCAAATTGATTTAATTAAAGAAATTAAGAAAATTGGCTCTTATGAAGTAAAAATTAATTTACATGCAGAAGTTATCGCAAAGATTCATATAGAGGTTGTAAAAGAACAAGAGAAAACATAAATTTCTATATAATTTTTTCCACAGAAAATTTGTCTTATGGATAACTTTGAGGTTTCCTTGTTTTTGCTTATGGTATTAAATGGCTAGACATTATTTATGGTTTCACAGTCATTAAAAGTTGTAAAAAGTTTTCCAAAGCAAATGCCTTGTAATATAGAAGCAGAGCAAGCTGTTATTGGATCAATTTTAGTTTCTAACGATATTTACGATGAAGTCTCTACATTTGTTGATTCACAAAAATTTTTTGATCCTATTCACTCAAGAATTTTCGAAATTATTGAAAAATTAATATCAAAAGGTCTTCTTGCAAATCCCATCACCTTGAAAAATTATTTTGAAAATAACGAAGGATTAAAAGAATTAGGTGGTCAAGAATATTTAGTTCAAATTACAAAATTTTCTACATCTACAAAACAAGCGGTTGATTATGCCAATATCGTGCATGAAATGCACTTGAGAAGAGAGTTAATAAAACTTTCTGAAACTGTATTGACTGATGCTTCTAATGACACAGAAGTTTCAACAACCGGAGAAGAAATGATACAAAAAGCTGAAAAATCTTTATTTGATTTAGCTGAAAGAGGTCATTTCAATAGATCATTTTTAAAATTTGATAGTGCACTTAAACAAACAATAGAAATGGCAAGAAATGCATACCAAAATGAAGAAGGAATAGTTGGTGTTCCAACAGGATTGACTGACCTAGACTCTAGATTGGGAGGTATGCATAAACAAGACTTGATAATTATCGCAGGAAGACCTTCTATGGGTAAAACAGCATTAGCAACCAACATTGCTTTTCATGCAGCACAAAATATACAAAAAAAAGGTTCAAAATCAACTGTTGCCTTTTTCTCTTTGGAAATGTCATCTGAACAACTTTCTACAAGAATTCTTTCAGAACAATCAAAGATAAGATCAAATGACATAAGAAGAGGAAAAGTTTCAGAAAAAGAATTTGAGAAATTTATAGAAACTTCTAAAAATATATTTGAATTACCACTTTATATAGATGAAACGCCAGCTATAACTATTGCTGCAATAAGCAATAGATCAAGAAGAATTAAGCGGCTTTTTGGTTTAGGATTAGTCGTGGTTGATTATATTCAATTAATGAGATCTGCAGGAATCAAAGATTACAATAGAGTTCAAGAAATTTCTGAAATTACACAAGGTTTAAAAGCACTTGCAAAAGAACTTGATGTGCCAGTACTCGCTCTATCTCAGCTCTCACGGGCAGTAGAACAAAGGGATGATAAAAAACCTCAGTTAGCTGATTTGAGAGAATCAGGGTCTATTGAACAGGATGCTGATGTTGTTATGTTCGTTTATAGAGAAGCTTATTATCTTGAAAGAAAAGA
>CEUZ01081082.1_pt1 | contig 12577 bp, 8 predicted proteins | sample 361511 | NCBI WGS metagenome assembly CEUZ01 (sample SAMEA2622822, study PRJEB7988) | marine metagenome | biome: marine biome (ENVO:00000447); feature: surface water layer (ENVO:00002042); material: "saline water (ENVO:00002010), including plankton (ENVO:xxxxxxxx)" | depth 5 m
ATTCAACAAAAATATGATCTAAATCTTCAACTATCTGAACAGATTTTTGACTCAGAATATCTGGAGTTGTTTGAAAAAATCTGTCAAAATGAAAAAAACTCGCCAAACTTTGTAGCCTCTATACTCTGTTCTAGCATAACAAACATGGGTAGACAGGGACTTGATGTAGACTTGTTGAAACCAGAACACATCATAGAAGCGTTTGGGCTGTTAGCTACTGATAAAATACCTAAGGAATCATTAGAGATTATTTTCGAAAACATCATGTCTGGAAAATCAGAAAACGTTTCAATGGCTATGCAAAGTGCAGATGTTTCAAGTATGGATAGGGATGAGTTAAATGGAATTTTAGACCAAGTCATTCAAAATAACATGGAACTTGTTAAGAAATTAGGAGATAAAGCGATAACTACACTGATGGGAATTGCCATGAAAGAAGTGAGAGGTAAGGCATCAGGAAAAATAGTTAATGATCTTCTACACAAAAAGATCTCAGAATTATAAAATGCGGGAAGTGGGATTTGAACCCACGAACTCCTAGGAGATAAGGATCTGAACCTTACGCCGTTGGCCAGGCTGGGCGACTCCCGCAACAAGAAAAGAAAAAACATAGAATAAGTTTGTTTTTTGTTAGTAAACGCAAAATAGCCGAGTATTCATATCAATTTAGTGGAATTCAGGGAGATATATTGCAATGACTGCAAGAAGGTGCTTGCTAGGTATAATACAAAATATTACTCAACAGATATGGTAGCGGAGCTAATTCAGACGATTCATGTTGTTCACACTCGTGGTGGACACCACATAAAAATTCACAAGAAAAAATCCTAGAATAATTGTTATTAATCGAACGAGTCGTCCAGTTCCTTTAACAAATCCTTTTGGTGATTGTTTAGTTTTTTTGGAATGTTAACAACTAACCTAACATATTGATCACCTCTGCCTCTAAATCCACGTCCAGGCAAACCTTTACCCTTGAGTTTGATTATTGAGTTTGGTTGGCTGCCAGGTTCAACAGTAATTTTATTAAATCCATCTAGTGTAGGAACTTCAAACTTTTTTCCTAAACTTGCATCCGTCATTGAAATTTGTGCGTCATAAAAAATATCTCTTCCGTCACGTTTGAATTTAGGATGAGGTTGAATGCCGACCCTTATTATGAGATCACCGTTCGCACCACTAGGTATTGATTCACCCTCACCGGATATGACATAATCACCATTGTCTATGCCAGCAGGAAGTTCGAATGAGATATGTTTGGTTCCTTTTACTTTTCCTAACTTACATTTTTTGCAAGGTTTTTCTATCATCATTCCTTGTCCGCTACATTTTCTACATGGTTGAACAGTTACAAAGGTAGAAAATCCCATGTTACGACTTACCCTAACTTGTCCTTGACCATCACAATCTGAACATTTTATTTTAGATGTTCCAGGAGAACATCCGGAACCATTACAATCAGGACAATCCACATTTTTTTGTAAATCAAGATCCATTTTCTTCCCATTCAGCACATCTTCTAGTGAAACAGAGGTTTCATACAACATGTCAGAGCCTCTTTGTCTTCCAAAACCACCAAATCCTTGTCCTCCTCCAAACAGATTTTCAAAAATGGAGTCAAAACCTCCTGTTGTTCTTCTACCTCTACCACCAAACAAATCGCTAAAGATGTCATCAAAGTTAGCGCCAGCTCCTCTGAAAATATCCTCTGTACTATATCGACCATCTACACCAGCATGACCATGTTGATCGTAGAGTTGTCGTTTTTTCGTGTCTGATAAAACTGCATATGCTTCAGAAATCTCCTTGAAATGTTCAGCTGCCTCAGATGATTTGTTTCTGTCCGGATGAAATTTTAAAGCTAGTTTTCTGTATTGAGATTTGATCTCATTTATTTGGGCATCCTTTGAAATGCCTAAGACTTCATAATAATCACGCTTTGCACTCATCTGTAATCAAATAATTTTAGTTTTGAATTTTATTTAGATTGCTCTTCATCTGGTTTAGATTCTGGTTCCGGTTCTGGCTCTGATTTTTCTTCAGATTTTGCTCCATCTTGCTGTTGTTCTGCACCTGGTGGTGGAGTTGCATTCTTGTATAATTCAGTGGTGATTTCATTAACTACAGCTTTCAATGCATCTAGTTTTGTCTTAATTTGCTCTGAATCCTGACTTAGCACTTCCTTTACTTCCTTTACCGCGTCTGTAATCTTAATTCCCTGTTCTTGTGATATCTTATCTTTAAGATCTTGGTTGACTAGTTTTTCGGTTGTATAGATGAAACTTTCTGCCTCATTTTTGATATCTACAGATTCCTTTTTCTTCTTGTCTTCTTCTGCATGCTTTTCGGCATCTTGTTTCAATTTTTCTACTTCTTCATCTGAGAGTTTGGTGGTAGATTCTATTGTAATTTTAGCATCCTTTCCAGTTCCAAGATCCTTGGCTGTGACATTTATGATACCATTTGCATCAATGTCAAATTTTACATTAACCTGTGGAACACCTCTAGGAGCAGGAGGAATATCAGTCAGATTGAAACTTCCCAATGAAACATTATCAGCAACCATTGGTCGTTCTCCCTGTACCACGTTTATTGTAACTGCAGTTTGATTATCAGCAGCTGTCGTGAAGGTTTTATCCTTGGATGTGGGTATTGTCGTATTTCTCTCAATTATTGGTTCACGTACACCACCTAAGGTTTCAATTCCTAATGTTAAGGGAGTAACATCTAGTAAGACAATATCACTTTCAACATCTCCTGCCATAATACCAGCTTGAACAGCAGCGCCAAAGGCTACAGCCTCCATCGGATCAACTCCAGATTCAGCATCTTTTCCAATCGTATCCCCAACAAATTTTTTCACAATTGGCATTCTGGTAGGTCCACCAACAAGGACGATTTTGGTGATATCTGAAGTAGAAATTTTTGCATCCTCAAGTGACTTGTCAATTGAAGGCTTGCATCTTTCGACTAATGGTGTCACCAGACTATCTAGCTTAGCTCTCGTTAGTTTAACTTCAAGCGCAGTTTTTTCATGAATATATGGTAAGTTTATGTCAGTTTCCATTACGCCAGAAAGTTCAATCTTTGCCTTTTCACAGGCCTCTCTAAGTCTTTCCATAGCTTTCTTGTCGCTTGAAAGATCAATACCCTCTTTCTTTCTGAATTCTTCCTTGACATAATCCATTATTACTAAATCCATATCTGTTCCACCCAACTTAGTGTCACCAGAAGTACTCATCACCTCAAAGACACCACCGCCCATTTCCATTATTGTAACATCTAATGTGCCTCCACCAAAGTCAAACACTAATATTTTCATGTCCTGTTTTGCTTTGTCAAGACCAAAAGCAAGAGAAGCTGCTGTTGGTTCATTGATAATTCGTACTACATCAAGACCAGCTATGGTTCCAGCATCTTTGGTAGCTTGTCTCTGATTATCATCAAAATAGGCAGGAACTGTAATTACCGCTTTGTCAATCTTATCTCCAGTAAATGCTTCAGCATCTTTCTTGATTTTTTGTAAAATAAACGCAGAGATTTGTTGTGGCTTGTATTCTTTACCTTCAATTTTATAAACATGATCTGTTCCCATCTTTCTCTTGGCTTTGCTAATAGTATTTTCTGGATTTGTTACAGCTTGGTTTACAGCTGGTGTACCAACAAGCATAGCACTACCATCCTTTGGAAATGCAACTACTGATGGAAATGCCTTACCGTGTGCTGTTTGGCCTTCAGCTGCAGGGATTATTGTTGGTTTACCACCCTGTATAATTGCAGCAGCTGAGTTACTTGTTCCAAGATCAATACCAATTATTCTTTCTGCCATATTTTATCATCTATTCTTTAATTATTTTTTTTGAAACACATACCTTCGAGTATTTCATTACCTCTCCACGAATAATATATCCTTTTGCGATCTCTTTCACAATTGTTCCCTCCTCATGATCATTATTTTCAATCTCTTGCACTACTTCATGTAGCTTAGGATCAAATTTTTTTCCTCTTGTTTCTATTGGTTTCACATCATAATTTCCCAAGATGGATTCCATGTTTTTTATGATGCCGTTTAGATTGTCTACGTTTCCTCCTTCCTTTTCATATGCATTTTTTGTACGAATGAAATCTTCATACACAATTAAGAAATCTAAAATTATCTTATCTCCACGTGAATTTATCCTATCAATGATCTGCTTTTCAAGATTTTGATAATCTGCAAGTAGTCGTAGAGATTTTTGCCTCTCTTTTTCTAAAAGCGAATCTAATTCATCTATTTTTTGTTTATAGTCTATTGGTTCTTCTGTTTCTTTCTTCTCGTCAGCTTCTTGCTCAAAGCCTTTATCATTATTTTCGTTTTCAGCCATTAGCCTTCTAATTTTTTAGATAATTTTATTCTTTATGACTAGGTTTCACACAAAGGGTTTGCTTTAATTACAAAAATGTTATCATCTTTTGAATTTTCTTTTATCTCTTTATAGTCATGATTAGAACAAGCTACAACGATTGTTACTTTATCCTGATGAAATAGATCTATGGAACCAGATGAAGTTTCTACGTCACCAATATAATCACGCAGTTTAGACGAAATAGAATTTAGCATTTCAATCTTATCTCCTCGCATCTCATTTGTGTCTAATGTCCAAGATAATACAATTTTTGTCTTACTAGCTTTTAGATCATTTTTTTTCAGGGTTATTCTAATAGTATCAATCAATCTCTTGATATAACCATGAATTCCTCGAACACTTCCATTAATAAGATACATCAAAGTTTGTGCACTTTCAAATGAGGAACCCAACATACGCAGATCATAAAAGCCAGTTACCATATCGTCAAGATATAGATCCTTAAATTCATTAAATGATGTAGCATGTTTTGAATTATTTTTTACAAATTTTCCACACACTTCTATAATACTACATTGATCTGAAAATCTTTGAATTGTATCAATTGCATGTAAATTCTCTGCTGAAGAAATATCCACAAACTTTTTTTCTTTTTTATCAGTTTTTAAAAGTGATAAAAGCTTTTTTTCCTCAGCTTGTTTTATTGCACCTATTACATCTGGTGTTTTATTCAGATCATTTAGTGGAAAATAGAAATATGAACTATCTTTTCCAGCTTTAAGTCCAGTAACGTGTTCTAAAAGTGAAATGTTTTCATTGTTACCACCAAATCCTGTTGGAAGGCAATTAATGACTGAACTTCCTTTCTTCAATTCAACTACTGCATCTTTAAATTTCGAATTTACTTCCGTTTTTAAATCCTGACCAGTTTTTCTTATTCGTGGTGTAAAGAAAAGGTATTTAGCTTTGGATATTGCAACATTACCCGGTTCCATAGAAAGTAGTGGTTCATCTTCTCGAAGAGATATTACATCTGTATAGGTTTGTGCAATTTCAGAATTCAATACTATTGCCCCCTGAGCTGATTCATCAATTATTTTTACATCTGCTCCATTAATGACCATCTTGCTGGCAAGATGATATCCTTCTGTACTAAGCCCAAAAAATACAACTTTTTCTTTCATATTGTATTCATACTAGAATCTAGGCTAAGAAATACTTATTGCAGTTTGAAATTCAATCAAATTCTTGAAGGTTTGGTTTGATGTTTTAACTCCAAAACAGCTTCTTTTTTTTGAACCAATGATTAAACGCATTAAAAAAAATCATACTGTCTTATGTACATCACGTGATTATCGGCAAGTTACACAATTAGCAAAAATACGAGATCTTAAGCTGAAAATAATAGGAAAACATGGAGGAACTAAAAGACATGACAAACTAAATGCTAGTCTGCATAGGTCAAAATCACTATCTTTAAGGATAAAGCAGTTTTCGCCCGATATAACAGTGAGCTTCTGTTCTCCTGAAGCGGCAAGAGTATCCTATGGATTGGGTATCTCCCACATCTGTTTTTCTGATTCACCACATGCTACAGCTGTTATGCGGCTTGTTATCCCACTAGTACAAAAACTACTTATCCCATGGATTATTCCAAAAAAGGAATTCACAAAATTTGGCATAGATAGTAAAGATATTGTCAGTTATAGAGCGATTGATGCTGCCATAATCGCGAAACGTAAGATTTCAAAAAATAATAAAACCAGAAGCAAAAAAAATGTAAGAAAAATAATTTTAGTGAGAGTTGAAGAGGAATATGCATCATATTCAACAAAAAGAAGACCAGCAATTCCTATTATCAAAGAAATACTCAAAAATTTTTCTAATGAAGAAATAGTTGTAATGGGAAGATATTCTTCCCAAGTTAAACACTTAGAACAAGTTTTTGGTAAGAAAATTAGAGTGTTAAACAAAGTTGTTGATAGTAAAAAATTATTGGAAAACACTGATGTTTTTATTGGATCTGGTGGAACAATGACTGCTGAATCCGCACTGCTCGGTATCCCAACGATTTCATATAACGCAGTGCCAAATATTATAGAAGCCTACCTTGTGAAGAAAAAATTGGTAATAAGAAAAACAAACCCTAAGCAAATAGCAAATTCAATTGAAAAAATTCTTAGGTCATCCAATTTAGGTATAAAAAAACGCTCTAAAAAAATGATGAATTCTATGGAAGACCCTTATCTTACCCTTGTAAAAACAATGAAATCTGTTTGAAGTAATGTTATAAGGGGATAATGAAAAAAAATGACGAAGCCCGGTAGTGTAGTGGCAAGCATAGGGGCCCTTGGAGCCTTTGACCTCGGTTCGAGTCCGGGCCGGGCTATTTTTTTAAAAATCCATTCTAGTCAACAGTTTTGTTGCGATAACAAAAAGAATAGAAGCCAATGTTATCAAAACTACCATTTCTAAAATAACAAATTCTGTAATAGTACCAAAAATCCCAGCTCGAATTATGTCCACAAGGTATGTTAATGGATTCAAATAAAATATGGTTGCAAGTGGTTGTGGTGCACCTGCAGCAGGATAAAAGGCAGTACTAACAAAAGCAAAGAAAATAAAAACTGTGTTAATTATTACATTAAATCCCTCACTTGAACGTAATCTTGCAGAAATAATTGAGGCGATAGAACCAAATAATATTGCACCAACAATTGAACTGAAAACTATTAGTGGAATTGTAACTATACTAAACTCTACTGATTGGAAAAATACTGGATAGCCAACTGCTGCGATTAATATTGCGCTAACTAAACCAACTATTGCAATAGTTACGATGTTACTAAGAATATAATTTGATCGTGTGAATGGACCTGACATTATCTGTTCAAACATTCCATGTCGTCTATCATTCCAAATTATAATTCCAGAAATCAGAGTACTGTTCATAATATTGAAACCAATCATGCCAGAAGCTAGGAATGCCGGATAGGTTAGATTCTTAGTTCCAAAAGACACGTTATCAATTAATGCAGTATATGCAAAACCAGCTACAAAAATCCAAATCAAAGGAAAAATTACCTGCCAGATTAAAAAACCTGGATTTACCGAGATGGTAATATTTCTATTAACTAATCTAATTATCGGATGCATTAGAATCACTCACAACTTTCAGAAATATGTCTTCTAGGTTTGTTGGCATTGCAGATAAATCATCTATTACTATGTTATTTTGATTTAAAATTTTTAGAACATTCATTAAAACAAATTCAGAATCAGTGGAACGTATTGTAATTGTTGCACCAGTATTAAATTCAATTTTACAATCTTTAATATTTTTTAAAATACTTTCTAATGTGCTAGTATTAGAGGAAACGTGAATTTCGATTGTTTTTTCATGCCCGAATCTTTTTTTTAGTCCATTTGGTGAATCGACAGTAATTATTTTACCCTTGTTAATAATTGCAATATTATCACAAAAATATTCTGCCTCAGTAAGCACATGTGTCGTATAAAATATCGTTAAATTTTTTTCCTTTACTTTACTTTTTAAAAAATCTAATAACTGTCGTCTTGCAGTCGGATCTAATCCAACTGTCGGTTCATCTAAGAACAAAAGATCCATATCATGCATAAATTCACGTGCAACTTGGACTCGTCTTCTTTGACCAATGGAAAGATCCTCATTTCTTTTCTTTCTAATATCAACTAGATTGAAAGCAGAAAGAAGTTCTTCCATTCTATTCATTCTAGTTTTTTTTTCAATATTCCACATCATTCCATATTTCTCAAGTGATTTTTCTACTGTTAGTGTCGGTTCATAACTTGGTTGCTGTAAAACTACACCGATTTTTTTCCTTATACTCAATGGTTCCTTTGCAGCATCAATTTCTAGAACTGAAATTTTTCCACTAGTTGGCTGGATTAATGTAGTTAACAGTTTAATCACAGTTGATTTTCCTGCTCCATTAGGTCCTAGAAAACCAAAAATTTGTCCCTCATCTACATCAAGATCTATACCGTCTACTGCGTTTATTCCATCATATGATTTGAAAAGCGATCTGGCAAAAACAGATTTCATATTTCTTGAAATTCTAGACTCCTTAAATGTTAATAAGAGATGAAAAGTGGAAAATTAAAGGGAGCAACTTGTCAGAGTTTGAAGAACTGCTAGAAAAGATCCAAGAACAAAAACCTGAATTAACCAAACAAGATATCGATGATAAAATTAAACAAAAAATGGAAAAGATAGGTCCAGGATATTTAACAGACGAGGGTGCTCTTTTTCTTATTGCGGGAGATTTAGGAATATCATTAAAACAAAATTTGAAAACTGAAATCGGATTAAAGGACATTTACGTGGGTGCTAAGGACGTATCAATAGAAAGTAGAGTTCTAAATATTTCACCAACAAAGCAATTTTCTAGAAAAGATGGTTCACCCTTTCTACTTAGAACTATGACTGTGTATGATAATGATTCTACTGTGAGCGTTAAGCTTTGGGATGAAAAAGCTAACCTGCCAGGAATTGAAGATCTTAAGCCGGGTGATCTGATAAAAATAATCAAGGCTTATGTTAAGGCAGATCTTAATGGCAGCCCAACACTAAATGTTGGTTCAGGATCTAACATCGAATCAACCAATAAAGAGAGTAAAATTCGAGCAGTTGATGAACTAACAATTGACGTTAGTGAAGTTAAAGAAAATCAAGATAATATGGTTGTCTCTGGTAAAATAGATGGTAATATCACTACACTACAATTCACTAATCGTCGTGGGGAACCCGGAAAAGGACTTAGAATGAGATTGAAAGGGAAAGATGGTGCCACCAAAGGAGTTGTCATATGGGGAAAAGATGAATCATTTTTGCCTAAAGTTATTTCCCAGAATGCAAAAGTTAGGTTGTTAGGTGTTAGAACAAAGATAGGAAATCAGGGTCTCGAAATACATGGAAATGAGGCAACGTTAGTTGAAATTGAGGGAGGAAAAGAGTCAGAGCCTATTATTGTACGCATTGCATCAATCAAAAGAAATGATGGAGATAAAACTTCTGCAATTGGTATAGATAATAAGAAAAACATGATGTACTTATCAGACTTCTCAAATATGCTGGATTCTATTAATGTGGAAGATGTTATAGAATGCATGCCTTCACAAGTTTTTGGTAATGCTGTAACACTAAATCATGATTCATTTGTAAGAAAAATTGATGATGATCAGAATATACCAGAATTATCTAGCCTGAGGACAAAAATTTCTGAGATTGAATTGGAAAATAATTATTGTGTAGAAGCTATTATTTTGAAAGAACCAGAAAAGCGCGAAATTCAAACAAAAACTGGCGAAACGATCCTGTTATCAGAAATGTTTGTTGAAGATGATAGCGGTCAAATTTGGATTAAAGGGTGGAGAAACCAAGCAATATTGTTAGATGGACTTTCTAGTGGAGAGATAATTTCTGTTACTGCTGTTAACGCAAAAGCTGGTCTTGAGGGTAGAACTGAATTGTTTTTGACACCGTTTTCAACTATTATAAAAAAGAATTAGTAATCCCAAAAACCTCTTGTCATTACATACTGTCTTTCAGCTTCGTAAATTTGTTTATACATTAGCTCCTGATCAGTCATATTTCGTAAAATTCTCGCACCAGTATCAGCACCAACACCATAACCTGATAAAACAATTATAGCATTTTTACCAAAAGTTTCAATTAACGAAGCTACTTTCCAAGCACGTTTAAATTTTTGATTTTCTTCAGTTGAAAGTTTTTTCCCACTATGTTTTTTCTGAATGATCTTGACTAAATCATGATCTGAATAAAATGTGGCTGTAATTTGCCTACTTTTACAATATTTACAACTAAGGTGATTCTTTACATCTTCCGTAATTACAGCTAACTGCCATTTTCCACAGCGAACACAGATTAGACGATGCTTGGCTTTGAATAACCGTTTTTTTACCAAATCAAGAATTGCCTTATCAACACTTGCTGGGGATGAATAATATTTTGTAGTGTGATCTAATAGTGGTTCAGCTAATTTGGAAAACTTGCTGACATTAACCCACTCAATCTGAATTTCCTTATTTCTAATTTTATTTAAAATGATTTCAGTTGATTGTAGATCAAACTTATCATGGAATAGCTCTCTTAATGATTCTATAACAACAGGCGTATTTTGATATCGTTCGTAAAGAAAACGACCTGATTTTCTATCATAAATAGCCCCACGACCTACCATCCCAAATTTTTTTGCAACACACCATGTTCTCCAATTAACGTTATGTGTTCCAATCAATGATGCAGTTACAATATCACGAAGATCAAATTTCTCAATTAAAGCATCGATAATCATCTGTTGGTTAATTCTTGCGTTTGATTCCAAAACAATTCTGTATGCATCTGATCTTGATTGAACAACTTGCCCAAGAATAGATTCTAGTAGTGAGGAAAGTATGGTTGCGAGGGTTGAATTGATTTTTGTACCAAAACATGCGTGAATGACAACATTGCGATCTGTTCTTACGGACTCAATTACAATAGTTTTCTCATCTGGTATAACGCTAAAATCTAGTTCTGGAATTATTTTGTTAAGCACTGATAATGAGCCACGTTTTACTTTATTCCTGAATAACCCAACTTTTTGTGCTGTATTGTAATCTACCGGAATGTTTTCTCCTTCCCAATAAGGAACATTCCTTCGTTCACCTCGAATTGGTTCAACATTTACTTGTAAAGCCTTTTCATCAACATTCAGTATTCTCCATTGCATTCCACGTAGAACAAAGATGTTCCCTGCTTCACCATGATCACCAACAAACCTTTGATCTAAGGATCCTATGATCTTTTTTCCTACTGAATCAAATACTTTGAATTTTAAAATATCTGGAATTGTTGATAGATTCTCAAAATAATATCTGAATGCCTTTCGTGTTTTCCAGAATTTCATTTTTTTCTTGTCAAAGGATAGAATGTAGATACTGTCCAAGATCTCTAAAACATTACAAAACTCATCTAATGTTAGATTTCTAAATGGATAGGCTTGTTTGATTATTTTATAAGCAAAATCAATAGATAATTCACCCATCTGGAGTGACAGACCTACTAAGTGGTGGGCTAAAACATCAAGCGAATCATCATGAATTTTTTGTTCTTCAATAGAACTATTTTTTATTCTGTCAAGAATTGCCCTGGTTTCAAATTCATCATCAGCACTGTTTGTGATAATTAGACCCCTTGCTGAAGAATTACGAAAGTGCTTACTTCTGCCTATACGTTGCATTAATTTTGATACTTGGCGTGGTGAGCCATAATGAATTACAAGTTCCACTGAACCAATATCTAATCCTAATTCAAGAGATGACGTACATACAACTATACCACTTGCCCCGCTACGAAGTATGCTCTCTGTTTCCTCTCTAACTTGCTTTGACAATGAACCATGATGCAACTCTACATTCATCACAGTTTTTTCTTTTAAAATTGAGGCTAAAAATTCAGATTCACCTCTGGTATTAGTGAACAAAAGAACTGGAGAATTTATTTCTAATTTTTCAACATATTGAATAATTGAATCAGCTACCTCAGAAATTGAACCTTTAACAAATTTTACTTCAACATCATACTTCCTCATTGTTTTATCTTGAATTATCTTACATGGTTTCTCTGTTCCAACAAGAAAGTGTGCAGCATCATCAACATTTCCAACAGTAGCCGACAGTCCAGTCCGTATAATTTTCTGGTTTGAATTAAGCTGTAGTCTTTCTAGACTTATGGATAACTGAGATCCACGTTCACTAGAAAGAAGCTCATGTACTTCATCAATTATAACACGTTCTAGTTCAGAAAGTGCAGATAACATTTTCTGTTGAGTGAGAAGAATAACTAGTGTTTCCGGCGTTGTAATTAATACATCTGGTGGTGACTCTGAGATTTTTTTTCTAACTGATTGTGGTGTGTCGCCATGTCTAACTTGAATTGTTAGATCATCTAATTCAGCATATTTGATTATTCTTCGAAAAACATCTCGATTAAGTGCCCTTAATGGCGTAATGTAAAGTGCTTTAATTTTTCCCTGCTTTTTTGTTTCTTTTATCTGCGAAAAAGTAGGAATTACTGAGCATTCTGTTTTACCTGAGCCTGTTGGAGCTATGATCAATGAATCAATTTTTTGATAAATTATCGGTGTAGCTCTTTTTTGAATATCAGTTAGTTGTTCAAATCCTAATGA
>CEUZ01163453.1_pt1 | contig 12568 bp, 6 predicted proteins | sample 361511 | NCBI WGS metagenome assembly CEUZ01 (sample SAMEA2622822, study PRJEB7988) | marine metagenome | biome: marine biome (ENVO:00000447); feature: surface water layer (ENVO:00002042); material: "saline water (ENVO:00002010), including plankton (ENVO:xxxxxxxx)" | depth 5 m
TGGAGATTAAATAGAGGAGGACATGATCCTCATAAAGTTTTTGCTGCTTACGATAAAGCATCAAAAAATATTGGAAGTCCCACAGTAGTAATTGCAAAAACTATAAAAGGTTATGGGATGGGAAAAAGTGGAGAGAGTGTAAACACGACACATCAAACAAAAAAACTAGATATAGATGATTTAATGTATTACAGAGACAGGTTCGATGTACCACTTACAGATCAACAAGTAAAAAACATAGAATATTACAAACCAGATCAAAATTCTCCTGAGATTAAGTATCTTAAAGAAAAAAGACTTCAATTAGGTGGTTTTATTCCAGAGAGAACTACGTATGCAAAACCAATTAAGGCTCCACCAAAAGACATTTTTGATAACATGAAAGAGTCTACAGGAAAGAAAGAAATGTCTACTACTATGGCTTTAGTTCGAATGCTTACAAATCTTTTAAGAGATAAAAATGTTGCTCCAAGATTGGTGCCGATTATTCCCGATGAAGCTAGAACATTTGGCATGGAAGGTTTTTTCCAAAAGATTGGTATTTATGCTCATGAAGGACAAAAATACGAACCTGAAGATTCTGCACAATTAAGTTCTTATAGAGAGGAAAAAAGCGGACAAGTTTTAGAGGAGGGAATTACAGAAGCTGGAGCGATGTCATCTTGGATTGCTGCAGGAACATCATATACAAATCATGATATTGAGATGATACCTATTTATCTTTTTTATTCGATGTTTGGATTTCAAAGAGTTGGGGACCTTGCATGGGCTGGTGCGGATAGTCAGTCCAGAGGATTTTTAATTGGAGCTACAGCTGGAAGAACAACTTTAGCTGGTGAAGGATTGCAGCATCAAGATGGTCATAGTCATCTTATGGCTTCAACTATTCCCAATTGTGTATCATATGATCCAACATTTCATTATGAATTAGCAGTTATTTTTAGAGACGGATTAAAAAGGATGCACGAAAAAAAGGAGAATATTTTCTATTACATTACAACTATGAATGAAAATTATACTCATCCAGCTATGCCTAAAGATAAATCTTGTGAGGAAGGAATTTTAAAAGGGATGTATAAAATTAAAGAGTTTAATAAATATAAAAAAACTAAGATACAATTTTTAGGATCTGGCACAATTTTAAGAGAAATGATTGCAGGCGCCGAAATATTACAGAAAGAATATCAAATAGATAGTGAGATTTGGAGCGTAACAAGTTTTAACGAATTAAGAAGAGATGGTCTAGAAGTAGAAAGATATAATCTTTTAAATCCAGATAAGGAACCAAAAAAGTCTTATGTTGAAAAATGTTTAGGTAAAACGGAAGGACCAATTTTGGCTGCTTCTGATTATATGAGAATGAACTCAGATCAAATTAGACCTTACATAAATAAAAGTTTTTATTCATTAGGGACAGATGGTTTTGGACGAAGTGATACTAGAAAAAATTTAAGAAATTTTTTTGAAGTTGATAAGGAACATATTGCTACATATGGATTAAGTGTTTTAGCAAAAGAACAGCTTATAGCATCTAAGTATGCGAAAGAAGCTATTAAAAAATTTAAAATTGATGTTAATAAGCCAATGCCAACTAAATTATAATGTCAGAAATTAAGATAAAAATACCCAATATTGGAAACTTCGAAGATGTAGAGGTGATAGAAGTTTTAGTTTCTGAGGGTCAAATTATTAAAAAAGATGATCCTTTAATTACAATAGAGAGTGATAAATCTAGCCTAGAAATTCCCTCAAATTTTGATGGTAAAATTAAAACTTTAAAAATAAAGGTAGGAGATAAAGTTTCAGAGGGTGACTTAATATTAATTTTAGAAAGTATTAATGAAACAAAAGAAATAGTTGAAAAAAAAACAGCAATTGAAAAAGAGGTTAAAAAAACTCAAGAAATAAAACCAGAAATTCAAAAGACATCAATCGATCAAAATAAAGTTTTCAATGTATCATCCGCAAGTCCAAAAGTTCGAAAATTTGCAAGAGAACTTGGAGTAGACATTAATCAGGTTATAGGCAGTGAACGCAAAGGTAGAGTTATTGAGAAGGATGTAAAATTATTTGTATCTTCGAAATCAAAAAACTTGATTAAAAATGAGAATAAAAGTAATGAAAAGATAAAACAAGAATTCTCCCACTCAGAATTTGGAGAGGTAGAAATAAAAGACATACCAAGAGTAAAAAAAATATCTACAAAATATTTAACGAATTCTTGGACAAATATTCCTCATGTGACCAATCATGATGAAGCAGATATCACCGAGCTAGAGGAATTTAGAACATCACTGACAGACATATATACTGGAGAAAAAAAAAAGATCACACCTTTAGCTTTTATTGTTAAAGCTTTAACTGCATCATTAAAAAAATTTCCTAATTTTAATAGCTCCATTGATGATATTGATGGTGGAAAAATGACTGTTAAAAAATATTATCACATTGGAATAGCTGTGGATACACCACATGGTTTAATGGTTCCAAAACTTAGGAATGCAAACAACAAAAATATTAATCTTATAAGTTCTGAACTTAAAAATCTTAGTGATCAATGTAGAAAGCTCAAAATTGATAAAAAGGAATTATTTGGAGGATCTATGACAATAACAAGTTTAGGTGGAATTGGTGGATCGTTCTTTACTCCAATTATAAATTTTCCTGAAGTTGCAATTTTAGGAATTGGAAGATCAGAAAAAAAACAAGTTCTCTTGAATGGAAAATTCGTTACAAGAACTATGTTGCCTTTATCATTGTCTTACGATCATAGAATAATTGATGGTGCAGAAGCAGCACGTTTTAATAATGAATTAAAAGAAAATTTAGGAGAGAACTTTGCTTATAAGTTAGCTATCTAAAAAAGATTATGTCAAAAACGGTCTCATTATTCAGCGCATTATTGTGTACATTTATTTGGGGAACTACTTTTATTGCACAAGATACAGGTATGGACAACATAGGCCCATTTACTTTTAATGCTGTAAGATTTTTTGTAGGTTTTTTAGCGATTATTCCTCTTGTATTTTTATTTGAATTTAAAAAATTTAAATCAGAATTTAGATTAGATTTTAAAACTTTTGCTGTTCTGTCTTTTTTAATAGGCCTGTCACTTTTTTTAGGTTCAGCATTACAACAGGTTGCTCTACTTTATACTGATGTGGCTAATGCAGCTTTTTTTACAATCTTCTATGTTCCTATGGTACCAATAATAATTTTTTTATTTAAAAAAAAATCAATACATTGGAGTGTATGGCCTTCTGTAGTTTTATGTTTAATCGGCGGTTATTTATTAACTAATTTTTACGACGCAACAGTAAGACTTGGTGATACTCTTGTTGTATTAGGAGCTTTGTTTTGGAGTACTCATATCATTTTTACTGGAATAATAGTTACTAAATATAATTTGCCTTTAACTTTAGGTGCTATTCAAACTTTATTAGTAGCTTTGTTTTCTTTTGCTATTGGATTTATTTATGAAGAATTTATAATTGAAAAAATTTTAAACGAAATAGATTCAATTTTGTATGCAGGAATTCTTTCAGGAGGATTTGCATTTGTTTTACAAATTTATGCACAAAAAAATATTACACCTGCACCAGCAGCAATAATTTTTTCATTAGAAGGTGTTTTTGCAACGATAGCAGCTTGGTTTTTATTAAATCAGATATTAGGAATTAATAATTTATTAGGGTGTTTTTTTATATTATGTGGTGTTTTATTATCTCAATTATTACCTTTAATAAAACGATCAGCCTAAAAATAAATTATAGATAACAAAATAAGACCTATTATTAATCTATAAATTACAAAAATACTCAAAGAAAACTTTGCTACATATTTTAAAAAATATTTGACAGTTACATACGAAAATAAAAAAGACAATATAATAGCTATAAATAATAAATAATTTATTTGAATTGATTGTTGTAACGCATCTTTTAAACCAAGAATACTTGCACCTGCTAAAGCTGGAATTGATAATAAAAAAGCTATTTTGCTTGAGTCAATTCTATTAAAATTTAAAAATCTAGCGGCTGTTAAAGTTATTCCAGCTCTACTAACACCTGGTATTAATGCAAGAATTTGAAAAAAACCTATGAACAAGATATTTCTTATATTTAAATTATTTGATATGTTTTGATTAGTTTTTTTTTGATCTGCAAAAAAAAGAATTATTCCAAAAAATAAAGTTGTCCACGCAATAACTTTAATATTTCTAAGAAGATGTATTAGATCAGTAGAATGAAGCATATAACCAAAAATAACCAATGGAATTGAACCAATTAGAATTAAACTTAGAAGTTTTTTATTATGTTGGAGATTAAATAAATCTTTTTTGTAATAAATTATTATTGCAAACAAAGAGCCTAAATGAAGACTTATATCTATTAACAGAGAGCTTGTTTTAAAATCGTAGATTTTTGAAATTATTATTAAGTGTGCAGAGGAACTAATGGGTAAAAATTCTGATATACCCTGAATTGCTGAGAGAATTAAAATTTCTATAAAATCTTTCAACATATTAGTGTGGTAACTTAAAAAATATTCAATTTAAACAATTCGATTTAATCATAATAGGTATGCAGAAATTAAATTTATTAGGTTTTAAGCTAAAAATTTACATATTTAAGTCATAAATACTGACCTAAATAATACTTTTAGTAATAAAAACAATGTATATTTTACAGTAAATTAAATAATAATTATGACAGATAAAATGCTAAAATTCATCAAAATAGGTCAACAAACACCACCCAAAAGAAAAGTGGATGTAAGAACAGATGATTTTAGAGAAATATATAATGATTTTATTAATCAAAAAGCTAAAGAACAATCAAGTAGATGCTCACAGTGTGGAGTTCCCTTTTGCCAAGTTCATTGTCCTTTAAGTAATAATATACCAGATTGGTTAAAATTAACGGCGGAAGGAAGATTAAAAGAAGCTTATGAATTATCTCAAAGCACAAATAATATGCCAGAGGTTTGTGGAAGGATTTGCCCCCAAGATAGATTATGTGAGGGCAATTGTGTAATAGAACAATCTGGTCATGGAACAGTAACTATTGGTTCAGTTGAAAAATATATCACTGATAACGCTTGGGAAAAAGGTTGGATAGAACCAATTTCGGTAAAACATGAGAAAGATCAAAGTATAGGAATAATTGGAGCTGGACCCGCAGGTTTAGCAGCAGCAGAACAACTCAGGAAAAGCGGATACAAAATTTTTATTTATGATCGATATGATCGAGCTGGTGGTTTGTTAATTTACGGAATTCCAAATTTCAAATTAGAAAAAAATATAGTTGAAAGAAGAACAAAACTTTTAAAAGATGGTGGTATTAAATTTATTCAAAATTTTGAGGTAGGTAAAGATGCTTCTTTAGAACAATTAAGAAAAAAACATGATGCAATTTTAATTGCAACAGGGGTTTATAAATCTCGGGAAGTAGAATTACCTGGAAATGATTTAGATAATATTTTTCCTGCAATGGAATTTTTAACAGCCTCAAATAAAAAAGGCTTAGGAGATAAAGTAGAGTTATTTGATAAAGGAATATTAAATGCCGAGGGTAAAGACGTAGTAGTTATAGGAGGTGGAGATACAGCAATGGACTGTGTAAGAACCTCAGTAAGACAAAAAGCAAAATCTGTTAAGTGTCTTTACAGAAGAGATAAAGAAAATATGCCAGGATCAGCTAGAGAAGTCGCTAATGCAGAGGAAGAAGGTGTAGAATTTGTTTGGCTTTCAAGTCCCAAAGAATTTAAAGGCAAAAGTAAAATTGAAAGTTTAAAAGTTGACAAGATTAAATTAGGTGAACCAGATGACTCAGGAAGAAGAAGACCGGAAATTAAAGAGGGTTCTGAATTTGAAATTAAAACTGACATGGTGATAAAGGCTTTAGGTTTTGATCCAGAAAATTTACCATTATTGTTTGATGCAAAAGAATTACAAGTAACTAAATGGGGAACTCTTAAGACCGATTTTAATACTATGGAGACAAATCTAAAAGGCGTGTTTGCGGCGGGCGATATTGTAAGAGGAGCATCATTAGTAGTATGGGCTATAAAAGATGGCAGAGATGCTGCCACATCAATTATTAATTATTTAAAAAGTATGGAATTAAAAAAATCAAAAGTCGCCTAATGAAAAATTATAAAAAAAATTTAGCTCTATTAACTGAAAATCATGTTTATTCACAGGATATGGAACATGATGCTTGTGGTGTTGGACTTATTGCGTCAACAGAAGGAAAAAAATCAAGATTGGTCGTTGAATATGGTATTGAGGCTTTAAAAGCTGTATGGCATCGTGGTGCCGTAGATGCAGACGGGAAAACAGGAGATGGTGCAGGCATACACTTGGAAATTCCAAAAGATTTTTTTATAGAAAAAATCCAGCTTACAGGACACGATTATGACAATTCTGAAATATGTATTGGGATGATTTTTTTACCTAGAAATGACTATTCTGCCCAAGAAAGCTGTAAAACAATTGTTGAGAGTGAGTTAACTAAAAACAATTTCAGTATATATGGATGGAGACAGGTACCAGTTAATCCAAAGGTTTTAGGTGAGAAAGCTTTTCAAACAATGCCAGAAATCATACAGGTTTTGTTTAAAGCCAATGATCCAAATTTATTAGATAAAGAGTTAGAAAGAAAAATTTATGAAACTAGAAAAAAAATTGAAAATAAAGCTTTTAATTTATCTTTAAACAATTTTTATATTTGTTCAATAAGTTCAAAATCAATTATTTACAAAGGAATGTTTTTAGCTGAGGCTATATCTGATTTTTTTTTAGATTTGAATGATAAAAGATTTATATCAAGGTATGCAATTTTTCACCAAAGATTCTCAACTAATACAGCTCCTAGTTGGAGTTTAGCTCAACCATTTAGAGCACTTGCTCATAATGGTGAGATAAATACTTATAAAGGGAATAAAAATTGGATGAAAGTTCATGAGCAAGAAATGAGCAGTCCACTATTTGATAACGTAGATAATTTAAAGCCCGTAATCCAGAAAGGAGTCTCAGACTCGGCTGCTTTAGATAATGTGTTTGAATTATTAAATAAATCTGGTCAGCCTGCTCCATTAGCTAAATTGATGCTCATTCCAGATGCATGGTCTAAAAAAAATAAAACATTATCCAAAAGTCATCAACAATTGTTTAATTTTTTAAATAGCACAATGGAACCTTGGGATGGTCCAGCAGCTATAGCTGCAACTGATAATGAATGGGTTATTGCTGCAAATGATAGAAATGGTTTAAGACCTCTTAGATATGTCATTACCAAAGACAAACTTATTTTTGCCGGCTCTGAAACTGGAATGATAGAACTAAATGAAAAAAAAATTTTTACTAAAGGAAGGTTAGGGCCAGGAGAAATTATTGGAGTAAGAATAGAAAAAGGAAAAGTTTTTTTCAATCACCAAATTAAGGATTATTTAGCTAAGGAATATAAACATTTTAATTCTCAAATAATAGATTTAGATGAAAAGCTATCAATTAATAATGAGAAAAGTAATTTTTCTGGAGAGGAATTAAGAAGGAGACAACATACATTTGGGATTAGTTTAGAGGATTTGGAATTAATTTTACACCCAATGGCTGAAGACGCTAAAGAGGCAACAGGTTCAATGGGAGATGATACTCCTTTAGCAGTTTTATCAGATAAATATAGACCACTTTACCATTTTTTTAGGCAAAATTTTAGTCAAGTCACTAATCCTCCAATCGACTCATTAAGAGAGAATAAAGTTATGAGTTTAAAAACTAGATTTGGGAATTTAGGAAATATCTTAGATTTTGACACTCTTACTAAAGAAAATATATATGTTTTAAATAGTCCGATATTGTCAAATTCACAATTCAATAAATTTATAAATTTTTTTGGTAAAAATTCTGTATCTATAGATTGTACTTTTTCAGAAGAAGAAAATTTATCAGTTGCAATAGAAAGAATAAAGAAAGAAGCAGAAATTGCAGCTAGACAAGGTGTAACACAAATAATTTTGAGTGACAAAGATCTTTCATCTAAAAAATTACCGATGCCTATGTTGTTGTGTGTTGGGGCTATTAATACATTTTTAATCGAAAAAAGATTAAGAGGATATGTCTCTATAAATGTTCAATCAGGTGAAGCTTTAGATACTCATTCATTTTCAACTTTGATTGGCGTTGGAGCCACTACTGTAAATCCGTATTTAGCTTTTGATAGTTTAAATCAAAGATATGAAAAAAAATTATTTGGCCAGTATAGTTTTGATGAATGTGTTCAAAGATATATAAAATCTATTAATGCAGGACTTCTAAAGATTATGTCTAAAATGGGAATATCAGTCTTAAGTTCTTACAGGGGTGGATGTAATTTTGAGACAGTAGGGTTAAGCAGAACTATAGTAGATGATTATTTTCCAGGAGTTACATCTAAAATTTCTGGTATTGGATTGAGTGGTATTGAAAAAAAAATTCGTCAAATTCACAAAGAAGCATTTGAAAGCACAGATACAGTGTTACCTATTGGGGGTATCTACAGATATAGAAAAAATGGTGAAACGCATCAGTATCAAGGTAGATTAATTCATTTATTACAAAGCGCAGTAGGCTCGAACTCTTATTCAACTTATAAAAAATATGTTGAAGGAATTTATAATTTACCACCTATAAATTTAAGAGATTTGATTAATTTTAGAAAAAAGAAACTTGGACCTCCAATAGACATATCAGAAGTTGAACCAATAGAAAAAATATTAAAAAGATTTGGAAGTGGAAGCATGTCTCATGGGGCTTTATCAAAAGAAGCACATGAAACATTAGCAATTGGTATGAATAGAATAAAGGGAGCTTCTTGTAGTGGAGAAGGGGGTGAAGATAAAAATAGATTTAAAGTTTTGAAAAATGGAGACAGTGCAAATTCAAGAGTAAAACAAATAGCCTCAGCGCGATTTGGTGTAACTATAAATTATTTAAATAATTGTAATGAAATTGAAATTAAAATTGCTCAAGGAGCTAAGCCAGGAGAGGGAGGTCAATTACCAGGTTTTAAAGTTACTGATGAAATCGCAAAGTTAAGGCATTCAACTCCTGGAGTAACATTAATATCTCCACCACCACATCATGACATATACTCTATAGAAGATTTGGCGCAATTAATTTATGATTTGAAACAAATCAATCCTAAAGCGAGAGTTGGTGTAAAATTAGTAGCATCATCTGGTGTTGGAACTATTGCTGCAGGAGTCGCTAAAGCAAAAGCAGATATAATTTTAATATCAGGACATAATGGTGGAACAGGAGCAACACCACAAACAAGTGTTAAATATGTTGGAATACCCTGGGAAATGGGTCTTACTGAAGCCAACCAAGTACTTACATTAAATAATTTAAGACATAAAGTTACCTTAAGAACTGATGGAGGAATTAAAACAGGTAGGGATGTTGTAATAGCTGCAATGATGGGTGCAGAGGAATTTGGAGTAGCTACTACTGCTTTGGTAGCAATGGGTTGTATAATGGTTAGGCAGTGTCATTCAAATACATGTCCTGTAGGAGTGTGCACACAAGATGAAAAATTAAGAGATAAATTTACAGGCACTCCAGATAAGATTGTAAATTTATTTAAATTTATTGGGTCCGAAGTAAGAGAGATCTTGGCTGAACTTGGTTTTAAATCATTGAATGAAATAATTGGAAGAACTGATCTATTAATGCAAGTAAGTAAAGCATCTCCTAATTTAGATGATTTAGATTTAAACCCTTTATTTGTTCAAGCAGATCCTGGTAGTAACAAAAGATATTGTGAGACAATAGAAATTAATAAAGTTCCAGATACACTAGACCAAACAATTTGGCCGAGCATAGAAAAAGCTTTAGATAATTCAGGTAAAATTGATAATGAATTTTTAATTAAAAATACTAATAGAGCTGTAGGAACTAGAATTTCACATAATCTATACAAAAAATATGGATATGAAAAATTAAATGAAAATTTTTTAACTTTAAAATTTAAAGGTTCAGCGGGACAATCTTTTGGAGCTTTTGCTTCTAAAGGACTTAAATTAATTTTGAGTGGTGATGCAAATGATTATGTAGGAAAAGGACTATCAGGAGCAACAATTTCAATAATGCCTCCAGAAGAAAGTAATTTGGTGTCTAATGAAAATACAATAGTTGGAAATACAGTTCTATATGGAGCTACATCAGGTAAACTTTTTGCTTCTGGCCTAGCAGGAGACAGGTTTGCTGTTAGAAACTCAGGAGCTACTACAGTAATCGAAGGATGTGATTCAAACGGTTGTGAATATATGACTGGTGGAGTCGCTGTAATTCTTGGTGATGTAGGAGATAATTTTGGAGCTGGTATGACTGGTGGTATGGCCTTTATTTATGATAAATCAAAAGAGTTTGAAAAAAAAGTAAATCCTGAGTCAGTAATTTGGCAAAGTGTAGAAACTGAATATTGGTCAATGTTTTTAAAAGAATTAGTTTTAGAACATCTTAAAGAAACAGGTTCTAGTTTATCGAAAAAAATAATAGATAATTTTGCTGAAGAATTAAAAAAATTTGTACAAGTTTGTCCTAAAGAAATGATTAATAAACTCAAATATCCGATTTCATTAAAAGCAAACATCAAAGATGTTAGCTAATGATTAACTTCAGCTCTTTTTTAATTAAATTTAAATATTTAGGTGAAGATAAGCTATGATCACCGTTTTTAATAATTACTAATTTTTTTTTTTTATTTTTAAATATTTTTAAAATTTTTTTAGAATAAATTACAGGGACAGACTTGTCTTTACTGCCATGAATCATTGTTACATATATATTTTGATATATTTTTTTATTTAGAACTTTATTTTTTTTACCATCTTTAATTAATTGATGTGTAATTGGATATTCATATTCACCATGTTTTAAATTAATTATCCCCCTTTTTTTTATCTCTATTTTCATCTTTTTTGTAAATTTATCCCACATGAGCTTTTTTAAAAATTCAGGGGCAGACCCTATTCCTAAAAAACCTATTATTTGTTTTTTAAAATATTTGAATTGATTTAATGAAATCCAAGCCCCCATACTTGAACCAATAAGAATTATTTTATTTTTTTTCACTATTTTTTTAATTAAAGTCTTTGTTTCTAAAGTCCATTTAGAAATATTACCGTTGATAAATTTACCAGATGATTTTCCATGACCAGAATATTCAAGTGCGAGGAAACCAAGATTGTTTTTTTTAGAAAAATCTAAAAAAGCTTTAGGTTTCTTCCCTTCTATATTAGACATAAATCCAGGAAGGAACACTATGTATGTATTGTTTTTTTTATAATTCGATATGAATCTAATTTTCTTAAATTTTGATATTTTATGATAATTGAATTTCATTATAAGAGTTTCATAGTAAATTCTATTAATATATAATCATATCAGATGTCATCTGATTTAAAAGTTTTACAAGTAATTCCAAGGTTAGGTTATGGAGGTGCTGAAACAGGTTGTTATGATATTGCACATTATTTACCAGAAAATAAATGTAAGTCTTTTATCGTTACAAGCGGTGGTGATTTAATAAAGTATGTAGATAAAAATAAAGTAAAAATAATTAAACTTCCTGTTCAAAGTAAAAACCCTTTATTAATTTTATTCAATGCAATCGCATTAATAATAATTATTTTATTTTATAAAATAGATATTGTACATGCTCGAAGTAGAGCTCCAGCTTGGTCATGTTTATTTGCTACTAAAACATTAGGCAGGAAATTTGTTACGACTTTTCATGGCACTTATAATTTTCGAGGTAAACTTAAAAAGTTTTATAACTCTGTAATGGTTAGATCAGATTTGATTATAGCTGGCTCTAATTTTATATTTTCACATATAAAAGAAAATTATTCAGAATTTTTAAATAATAGAAAAAAACTATTAGTTATTTTTAGAGGTATTAATGTAGATTATTTTGATCCTACTACAAATGTAGAAGCTGAAGAAAATAAATTGTTAAAAAAATGGGAAATTAGCGAAAATAAAAAAATTATTCTTATGCCAGGTCGTCTGACTTCATGGAAAGGACAAGAATTATTCTTAGAAGCTTTAAATTTAGTTAATATTCAATTAGGTTATCAAGCTTATTATGCTGTTATTTTAGGAAGCGAACAGGGTCGTGACTTGTATAAAAAAAAATTAGTTCGTTTAATTGAACAATTTAGGATGATCAAACAAGTAAAAATAATAGATAATTGTAAAGATATGGCTTTAGCTTACAAAGTATCAGATATTGTTGTATCAGCGTCAATTGAACCAGAAGCTTTTGGTAGAGTATCTGTTGAAGCGCAATCTATGAAAAAAATAATAATTGCTAGTAATTTAGGTGGATCAAACGAGACAGTTATTGATGAAAAAACTGGATATTTATTTAAATCTGGTGATGCTAAATCTTTGTGTGAAAAAATTTTAAAAGTATTAAACTTGGACGAATTAACAATAAAATCTTTAGGTATTGAAGGTAGAAAAAATATTGTTAATAAATTTAATGTTGAAAAAATGTGTTTTTCTACATATTCAGAA
>CEUZ01031758.1_pt1 | contig 12563 bp, 15 predicted proteins | sample 361511 | NCBI WGS metagenome assembly CEUZ01 (sample SAMEA2622822, study PRJEB7988) | marine metagenome | biome: marine biome (ENVO:00000447); feature: surface water layer (ENVO:00002042); material: "saline water (ENVO:00002010), including plankton (ENVO:xxxxxxxx)" | depth 5 m
CCCAAACCTCTTTGAAGAGAATATGTGTCATGAACATCGGCTACATAAGAATCACATTTCTCTAAAGATCCGCATTTATTTTCACCTGCAGAAAACACATACAAGCACAAAAGAAAAAATAATGTTAAGAACTTCTTCATAAGCGATCAGGAACCTCTAATGTTTTCTCGTATTTCGTATAAATTGGCATCAATACAAAAGGTGCAAAATAAAAAATAGTGCATATTTGAGCTATTAAAGTTCTTAATTCATTGACAGGCTTAGTTCCAAGATAACCCAAAGTAATAAATGAAGAGGCGAATAAAATCATAGCAATCTTACTGTAAATACCTTTATATCTAATGCTTTGAACATTTGACCTATCTAACCATGGAACAACAAATAGAATAGCAATACTTGCTGCAAAAATTATAAATCCAAGAAACTTACTTGTAATTCCAAGAAATGGAATTCCAAAAGTTACAGCTCTAAGAATTGAATAAAATGGTGCGTAATACCATACTGGCGCAATATGTTCAGGAGTTTTTAAGAAATCTGCTTCTTCAAAATTTGGTTTCTCGATCAAATACCCTCCACCAGTTGGAGCAAAAAAAACAATTGCAAAGAAAACAATAAAAAATATACCAATGGCTGGTAGTGCACTAAAAGTTTTGTAAGGATGGAAGGGAGCTCCATCTAAAGGCATGCCTTTTGAATCTCTATGTTTTTCGATATCTACACCTTCTGGGTTTCCAGCACCAACTTCATGCAAAGCAAATATATGAAAAACAACTAATGCAATCATCAAAAGCGGAACTACAACTACATGTAATGCAAAAAATCTTGAGAGTGTTATTCCAGAGAGAACATAATCTCCTTGAATCCAGACTTGTAAATCAGGCCCTATATAAGGTATTGCTCCGAATAATGACAAAATAACATTTGCTGCCCAATAAGACATTTGCCCCCAAGGAAGCACATAACCAAGAAAACCTTCAGCCATGAGTAGAAAAAGAAGAAAACAGCCAAAAAGCCATACTAATTCCTTTGGTTTTTGATAAGAACCGTAAAGAAGGCCTCGAAACATATGAAAATACATTAAAAAGAAAAAAGCGCTAGCCCCTGTACTATGCATGTATCTCATTAACCAACCATACTCAACATCTCGCATAATATATTCAATGCTTGCAAATGCACCTTCTTCTGTATTTGTATAAAACATCATTAACCAAATTCCGGTTATTACTTGAATCATGAATACAACCATCAATAAGGCGCCAAAAAGATAATAAAAATTAACTTTCTTTGGAACAGGATGCTTAGTTAAATGTCTTTCTAAATTTTCAGTTACTGGAAATCTTCTATCTATCCAAGACATCATTGAAGATATTAGTGATTTTGAATTCTCTTTTTCTGACATTATGCAGCTTCTCCTATTATTAACGTATTACCTGAAAATATATGTGGTGGAATTTCTAGATTGATCGGTGCAGGAACTCCTTTATAAACTCTTCCAGCTAAATCAAATTTAGAACCATGACAAGGACAAAAGAATCCTCCAAGCCACTCTTGATCCCATGCTTTCGGTTCAATCTCAGGATGATATTTAGGAGCACAAGATAAATGGGTACAAACACCTTTCAATACAGTAAATTTATTGTTACTAGATGGCAAAACTTCATTTGCTTGATCTGTAACTTTGTCATTTAATTTTGGAAGATTATCAATAGCTTCTTGAGTTTGATGAACTACAAAAATAGGCGTTCTTCTCCATTCAACAATAGCCATGGCGCCTGGTTGCAGTTTAGATAAATCAAATTTAACTGAAGCACCCAATGCTTTTGCTTTTTCGCTTGGCTTCCATGCGCTTAAAAAAGGCACTGCAAAACCTGCAACAGTAACAGCCCCCATTATTCCAGATGTTATTAGCAGTGCTTTTCTCCTCTTCTCATCAACTTTAGAATTTATTTTTTTATGATGATGGTGATGATCTTCTGAATTGCCATGTTCATCTTCAGAATTTATTGAATCATTAAAAATTTCACTCTTCCAAGCAAAAAGTAATCTTTCTGCTTCTTTTCTATCTTCAGTTTTTAGACTTTTCTTAAAAATTTTACCTTCGATGTTCAGATAACCCCAATAAAATGGTGATCTATCTCTGGTATAGAGTGACATACCATCCAATATATGAATATGTCTCCTTTTTTTAGACATTTTGAACATTAAAAGCTGTGTTCAAATTCAATTGAAAAAGCTTTCTTGACCCACCTTTAATAAGCATTTTTAGCATTATATACGGAATTTATTAAAAAAAGTATCATTTTTTTTAAATTTTTTAAAATTAGTTAATTTTGAACATTAAAAACGATAGTGTTCAAGATAAAAAATTTATCTCTTTGAAAATTGTGGGGACTTTCTTGCTTTTTTCAAGCCAACTTTCTTTCTCTCTTTTACTCTTGAATCTCTGGTAAGATAGCCAGCTTTCTTTAGATCTGCTCTTAATTCTGGATTTAATTCAATAAGCGCTTTTGAAATTGCTAGTCTTATTGCTCCAGCTTGACCAAATGATCCTCCACCCTTAACTTTAATGTCTATATCATAAACATTTTCAGAATTAGTTAAAACTAATGGCTGTCTTATAATCATTTTGGCAACATCCCTACCAAAATATTCATCTATATTCTTTTTATTTACGGTAAGATTGCCCTTGCCTTTAGTTAAACGTACAACCGCTGTGGCTTCTTTCCTTCTTCCTGATATTGTAGACATTTATTTAATAACCTCTGGATTTTGAGCTTCATGTGGATGAGTCTCATCGTTATAAACTTTTAATTTATTTATTATTTGCCTATTAAGTCTATTTTTTGGCAGCATACCCTTTACTGCATCTCTAATTAACTTTTCTGGATCTTTATCTAGCTGATCTTTAAATGATATTTTCTTTATTCCTCCAGGATAGCCAGTATGTCTATGATAAATTTTATTTTCTGCTTTATTTCCAGTAACTTCTATCTTTTTTGCATTTACAAGAACAACAAAATCACCAATATCAGAATTTGGAGTATATTCTGGTTTATTTTTACCTCTTAAGATATTTGCAACTTGCACAGACAGTCTGCCCAATTTTTTTCCTGAGCAGTCCATCAGATACCATTTTTGTTCAATATCTTGAGTTCTTAATGCTGTTGTTTTCATCTAATCCTCAAAGTTGAGTCGCTATATATTAATATATTGATAAGGGATTTAAAACATGAGAAACCTGTTTTTATTAATTTTATTTTTTGGCTTATTTTTTGGCATACAAATTGTCTACTTCGAAAATTCATTAAATAAAAATATACAGATAGATTTTGAAGATGTCTCTAAATCAATCGTATCAATTGAATCAGTTTCTAATACACCTCAGAAAAAATTTGGTTCTGGTGTAATAATATCAAAAGATGGCTATATAGTTACTGCCTTTCATATATTGTCAGGAACTCTAAGTTCAATAAAAATAGATCAAGAAATATATATTGCTAATCTAATTGGTTTTGATGAATATGCTGATTTGGCAGTCCTAAAAATAAATGAAGAAAACCTAAGATCCATAGAATTTCCAGATAATTTTGATTTTAAAATAGGGGAAACTGTTTTTGCTATTGGAAATCCATACAATCTTGGAATTTCAGTCTCAAAAGGAATACTTAGCGGTACTGGAAGAAATTTTGGAAATCCATATTTAGATATAATTCAGACTGATGCTGCGATAAACCAAGGAAGCTCAGGCGGAGCAATAATTAATTCTGATGGACAATTAATAGGTTTAAGCACTTCAATTGCTTCAATTTCTGGAGGTTCTGATGGTGTTGGTTTTGCATTACCAGCTGAAAGAGTTATTTCTATAGCAAATGAAATAATAAAATATGGGCGAGTAAATAGAGCTTGGATTGGTGATTTTAAATTCAAGAGAGGTTACTACAACAAAAATAATGAGAGGCTGCCTGCTTTATACGTTTTTGGTATTGATAATTCTAATATTAATGGTGGATTAAAAGATGGCGATATAATAATAGATATAAAGGGTGCAGAAGCAAGATGGAATATTCTGAAAGCTTCAGTAAATAGTATATTGCCTGGCGAGATACTGGAGCTGACAATTGATAGATCTGGAGAAATAATTAAATTGGAAATAATGACTAGGGAAAGACCTAATATTCCGCAGGTTCTCTAAATATTTCAGCTCCTAATTTAGTTAGCTTCTCTTCGATGCACTCATAACCTCTATCAATATGATATATATCTTCAATCTGAGTTCTATTTTTTCCCACAAGACCTGCCAGAACTAAGCTTGCTGAAGCTCTTAGATCAGATGCTGAAACAATAGCACCAACAAGATTTGAAACTCCCTTAACTGATGCTTTGTTCTTGTCTAGAGATATATCTGCGCCCATTTTTTTTAATTCGCCTACATGTTGAAAGCGATTTTCAAAAACAGTTTCTTCAATAGTTGAAGATCCATTTGATATTGAATTTAATGCCATAAATTGGGCTTGCATATCAGTAGGAAAACCAGGAAATGGTTTGGTTGATATGTCTTTTGAAATAAGTTCGCTTTTTGTTGCATCAACTTCAACCCAATCATTACCAGAATTAACTATTGCACCCATTTCAATTAGTTTTGAACTAATTATTTTTATAGTTTCAGGTTTAATCTTATTAATCCTCACATGTCCATTAGTTATAGCTCCTGCCACCATATATGTGCCAGCTTCTATGCGATCAAACAATACATCCCATTTATCAGATTTTAAAGATTTTGCCCCATTAATCTCAATTGAAGATTCTCCAGCACCCACTATATTTGCTCCGCAATCATTTAAAAAATTTGCTAATTCAACAACTTCAGGCTCTTTAGCGCAATTTTTTAATACAGTTCTACCTTCAATTATGGCAGCTGCCATCATTAGATTTTCTGTACCAGTTACTGATATTTTTGGAAAACTAAAATCTATTGGATTTAATCTATCTGCTTCAAGATAGATATATTTTGCATCGGACTTAATTTTTGCCCCCATTTTTTCTAGTCCGCTTAGATGGAAATCTATTGGCCTTGTTCCTATATTACAACCACCTGGTTGTGATATTTTTGCTCTGCCATATTTAGCAACTAAAGGCCCCATTACCAATATAGATGCCCTCATTGTTTTAACTAATTCATATCTTGCTTCAGGCACAGAAATATTAGATGAATCAATCTCTATATAGCCGTCCTCATCAAAATTAATTAATGCTCCCATAGAATTTAAAAGCTCAAGCATTGTAGTTATATCTTGCAAATGAGGTAAATTGCCTATTTTTGCAGGCGTATCTAAAAGAATGGTTGATGCCAATATTGGTAATCCAGAATTTTTAGCTCCTGAACAATTTACCTCTCCATGAAGCTGATTACCGCCTCTAATAATAAGTCTTTCCATTTATTGTTCTGTTATGTTGAGCGGCTTCCACTCGCTAATTGCTCTATCAAGATCAAGATCATTTTCTTCTAAAATATCTTTAAATTGATTGCGAAAAGTAAGGCCCAAGTTTATACCATCAATAATTATATTAACAATTTTAAGTTCGCCTGATTTATTTCTATACAAAGTAAATTTAGTCTTTCCCGTCCAAGAACTAGTGTCGGAAAGAAATTGAATTTCAACTTCATAGGTCTTTCTATTCACTTTTATCTCTTCATTGGTTTTTATTTCATAATCTTCAAATTCAAGAAGTGTTGTCACATAAGTATCAAGAAGTAATTTTTTAGTTCTTTCTTCAAATAATTCAATTTGTAATTTAGTTGCACTCTTATAAGCTTTAGCGAGAATAAGTCTCGATACAGTGGATACATCGACCATAGGCTCCCAAATATTTTTAAGTTTTGTTTTGAACTCTTCAGGTTCATTCTCATAATTTGAACCTTCCTCTTTAATTAATGTCAAAAAGTATTGAGCATTTTTATCGATAAACTGATGAATTTCTGGAATTTTCTCAGCTGAAAGAAATGGTGATAAAAGTAAAAGAAATAAAAAACTTTTCAAAAAAAATCGTATCATGTTTAGATTATAGTTTGAAATGAAGAAAAATATTTTCCAAAAAGAAGCAAAAAAGGCTTTTTTGATTGAATTAAAGGAAATGGAGGCCTTTGCAAGGTCTAAACACTTTAATGTAGAAGAGCTGTGCGAAAAGATTTATAACTGCAAAGGCAAGATTTTCTTAACTGGAGTAGGAAAATCTGGACATATAGCAAATAAAATATCAGCAACCCTTTCAAGCACAGGAACTCCATCTTTTTTTATACATCCAGCAGAAGCACTGCATGGTGACTTAGGAATGATAGAGAAAAGGGATGCTATCTTAGCAATATCTAAATCAGGAGAGAGTAAAGAGATTTGTGATCTCATTCCTGCAATCAAGCTAAGAAAAATACCACTATACTCAATTACAGAAAATGAAAAATCTACTATCGCATGCTCATCAGAAGCTCATATTTTAGTCAAAGTAGCTAGAGAGGCTTGTCCAAATGATCTTGCTCCTACCTCAAGCACAACAGTGACATTGGCTTTAGGCGATGCAATAGCAATTTCCTTATTAAAAGCGAAGGGTTTTACATCAGAAGATTTTGCTAAATCTCATCCTGGAGGTAAATTAGGTAAAAAATTAACACTTAAGGTAAGAGATGTGATGATACCTATCTCCAAAGCGGCAATAGTAAAAGAAAATAGCTCATTAAAAGATCTAATTTATGAAGTTTCATCAAAAAAACAGGGAATAGCTCTAATAAAAAAATCAAATAAGATTACTGGTGTTTTCTCAGATGGCGATTTACGAAGACAGCTACAAAAAAATGTAGACATTCAAAAAACTAAAGTTGGATCAGTGATGAAGAAAAAATTTAAAACCATAAAAAATGAAGAACTTATATCAGAAGCAGCAAAAAGAATGAAAAGATATAAAGTTTATAATTTAATTGTTGAAGAAAAAAATAATATTGTTGGAATATTAACAATGCATGACATTCTGGAAGCCAATGTTTTATAGAGCAGCAATACTATTTTTATCAATTAATATCTGTGCTCAAGAATATGAAATTAATTCTGATAAAGTTGAGATTAATACTGAGTTAAACACAATCACATACAGTGATAATGTTACATTCGATTCAAATAATATAAGTTTTAAAGCTGATACGCTAAATATTAATCAGACTAATGAAGCATTTAAAGCATTAGGAAATCCAATAAAAATAAAATTTTTTGACGGTGTAGAGTTTATAGAGGGTGAAGCTAATTTAATAGAGATTGTCTCTGGTAGCTTAATCTTAAAAGATGAAGTTAGTATTATTAAATCTGGCAATACAATTAGATCAGATAGAATAATAATAAAACTTAGTGACAATGATCAAAACTAAATCACTTAAACGCTCAGTTGATTCTAAGGTGTTGTTTAATAACATTAATCTTGAGTTGCCATGTAACCAGATTACTGGCTTATTGGGTGCAAATGGTGCTGGTAAAACAAGTCTTTTTAGGGCAATAGCAGGACTCTCTAATATAGATTCAGGTCAGCTTACTTTCTTTGATAAAAATCTTATAAATATGAGTTTAGAAGAAAGAGCGACTGCTGGACTAAATTATGTGCCACAAGAAAATTCACTTTTTGAAGATTTAACACTAATAGACAATTTAATGGCTGTAGTTGAATTAAAATTTGGTCATACGACAGACAATAAAATTAAAGAGTCTGAATCCCTTCTCAAAAAAATGAATTTATTTGAGAAAAAAGATATCAAAGCCAAAAATCTTTCTGGAGGGGAGAAAAGAAAAACAGAAATATTGAGAGCTATATTGCTTGAATCTAAATTTATACTCTTAGATGAGCCTTTTGCTGGAGTTGACCCTATATCAGTTGAAGAAATAAATAAAATTCTTAAAGATTTAAAAAAGAATGTGGGTGTATTTATTAGCGATCACAATTTTAGAGATGTAATAAATGTATGTGATCTAGTTATTCTATTAAATCAAGGGGAAGTTCTTATGCAGGGAACTCCAAATGAAGTAAAAAATGATCCTATTGCTAAAAAATTCTATTTTGGCGAGCTGAATTAAAACAATAATCCTGTAAAATAGCCAAATGGCTAGTAAAAACTTAGATACAAAGTTTGAGATCATACAAGATACTCTAACTAATCCAGAATTTAAATCTAAACTTGGGCGCATATTGAATGAAATGACGCCTAGTGAACTAGCTTACGTTATTGAATCCTCTCCTCCGCAAGAAAGAAAAATAATTTGGGATCTGATACAACTTGATACAGAAGGAGAAGTGTTAGGTGAATTAGATGAAAATTTACGTGATGATTTACTTGAGGGTATGGATCCTGAAGAGATATCTAAAGCAATTAGCGATTTAGAAGTTGATGATCTTGCAGACATTCTCCAGAGTTTGCCAGAAAAGATAACTAATGAAGTGTTGAGTCTTATGAACTCAAGAGATAGAGGTAGGGTGGAAAATGTTTTAGATTTTCCTGAAGAATCAGCAGGTGGACTTATGAATACAGATGTCATAACAGTCAGACCTGAGAATTCTATAGAACTTGTAATGAGATATTTAAGATTTCTAAGAAAACTTCCTCAAAATACTGACGATATCTATGTTCTAAGCAGAAAAGATGAATATCTTGGAATACTGCCTATAACAAAAATCATCACGTCTGATCCAAGCCTAACTGTTAGAGAAGTTATGGATACAGAATTTCAACCTATAAAATCAGATACCAACCAAATAGATGTCTATAACCAATTTAAGACCAGAGATCTTTTTTCTGCTCCAGTAGTAGATGAAGACAATCTTTTGGTTGGAAGGATTACTGTAGACGATATTATTGAGATTGCAGCAGATGAAGTAGAGCAAGATTTTATAGGTTTTGCACAAATTGAAGAAGATGTTTTTGCTTCACCAAAAAAATCTATCCAAAATAGACTTGTTTGGCTATCAATAAATTTGCTAACTGCAATTATTGCATCAGCATCAATAAGTCTATTTGCAGATGTATTTGAAAAAGTTGTTTATGCAGCAGTATTAATGCCCATAGTTGCTAGCATGGGAGGAATAGCAGCAACTCAGACTCTTGGAATATATATTCGTGCTGAAGCTATGCGTCAACTAAATAGAAAAAATTTAAGATATCTATTCAGAAGGGAATTCATAGTAGCCTTAGCAAATTGCATTGTTTTTTCACTAGCTATATATCTAATAACAAGTTTCTGGTTTAATGATCATTCACTATCTTTAGCTATTTCTGTTGCCATGATCTTTAATCTTTTAGCAGCAGCAATTTTTGGTTTTATTCTACCTTTGTCTCTAAGAAAATTTGGTTATGATCCTGCAATTGCAGGTGGAGTCGTCATCACAACAGTAACAGATATAATTGGTTTTGTTAGCTTCTTGGGAATAATAAGCTTTCTTGTTTTGTAGCTACATATTCTTTAGCCACTTTTGTCTCTGAGTTATAAAAATAATTGTCCATACTAGCGAATTTAAAAATGGGTTAAGAATAATCCTTAACTCTGCATTTGAAGAATAATTATTAAAATATGCTAGCAGCATATTTAAAATTAAGCTTATAACAAAAATCATTATTATTTGCTCCAAGAATGACCTCTGTATCCATTTCAGATTTCCAAAATTAAGATATACGCCTATTAGGCCAAAAGTAACTGTATAAGGTACTGAGTAAGCACTAAAAAATAAATCAATTAAAAAACCTTTAAATACAAAAAAATAAACACTGGGTATTCTGTTAAAAAAGGTTGTGAAAATTAATGTCTGCATCATAAATATATCTGGAAGCCATGCCCATGCCCCTATTGTCAAAAAAATATAATTTGCAATTACTAAAAGGAGGGCAATGAAGATTCTAGTTAACTCATTCATGTAAAATAGCTCTCTTATTTATTGATTTAAATGGGTCAAAGAATAATTCAATATCGAGTTTTTGGCGAAATAAATTATTCTCAATATTTTCTATGTTTTTTAGTCTTCCAACGATTAAGCCTGCAGGATAAATACCATCAAAACCAGTAGTAAAAAAGGTATCTCCAATTTCATAACTAACTGCCTTGGATTCATTTAAGCAGCTTATAGTTAAAGCCTCTCCATCTCCCTTTGCGATACAGAAAAATTCTTTTGTTGTCTTAATTGATATATATTCTTCAGGATCACTAAGCAATCTAACTTCAATTTCATTATTAGACAATATTCTAGTTTTTCCAATTGCAAAATCTCCTTGCGATACTGCAAATGTGCCTTCATTAATTTTGTTGGGGTTAGATATATATATTCTGTGCTTTTTACAGCAATTAAAATTCATTTGATCAAACGAAGATATATAAACACTGGATCTATCTTTCTGAACATTACTATAAGAAGTATAAGATTTTAAATTTTCTAAAGATTTAATCTGTAAATCTTTTTCATAAATTGAATTTTGTAAATCTAGGATGTCCTTTTTTAATTTTGCTATTTCTCTGCTTTCGAGTTCTTGATACTGATCTAAAACTTGGAGAATAAACTTTTCAGGAGTTTCTAGGATTTGAGAAAGAGATCTTTGAGCTTTATGATTTAAATTAGTCGCTTGAGAAACATACAATAAAATAGAAAATAAAATTAAACTAAATATTGAGATTCTAATTTTATTTTTAGTAGGAACTCTTTCTGCTGACATTACTCTTCAGCAAATAAATCAAAATCTTTATCCATGAGTCCTAGAGCTATACCGCCACCTCTTGCAACACAAGTTAAAGGATCTTCAGATACTCTAGTCGGTATTCCTGTTGATTGTTCTATTAAAGTATCAAGACAGTGCAACAGCGCTCCTCCTCCAGTAAGGACTATGCCATCTTGAGATATATCGGCAGCAAGTTCAGGTGGTGAAAGTTCTAGTGCTGATCTTATAGAACGAACAATAGCATTACACTGATTTTCTACAGCTCCAAAACCATCTTCTTTCTTAAACACAACTAGTTCTGGTATACCTTCTGCAAGATTTCTTCCTCTAAACTCATACGAATCAAATTCCTTTTTGCAGTTTAGTGTTGCACATCCAACTTGTAATTTGATTAACTCCGCCGTTGATTCTCCTATTACCACTCCAAATTTTCTTCTTACATAAGTTTGGATTGCTTCATCAAATTTATCCCCACCAACTTTGAGAGATTCAGAATAAACAATGCCATTAAGAGATAAAATTGCTACCTCTGAAGTCCCTCCCCCAACATCAACAACCATGCTACCTCTAGCCTTATCTATTGCTACGCCTGCACCAAGTGCAGCGGCTATAGGTTCTTCTATTAGTTTTACTACACTAGCTCCAGCAGATAGAGCTGATTCTCTTATTGCACGTTTTTCAACTTGAGTTGCTTTTGATGGAACGCATATCAAAACACGTGGACTTGGAGAAAGGATTGAGTTATTCGATACTTTTTTAATGAAATGCTGAAGCATTTTTTCAGTAACATTAAAATCAGCTATAACTCCATCTCTTAAAGGTCTTATAGCTTCCATTTTTCCAGGAGTTCTTCCTAACATTTTTTTTGCATCATGCCCTACTGCTACAACAGTTTTTTGACCATTCTTCTCTTGTATTGCAACAACAGATGGCTCATCAAGGACTATGCCATGTTCTTTTGTGTAGATTAATGTGTTTGCTGTTCCCAAATCGATAGATATATCATTTGAGAAAAGACCACGTAAAATTTTAAACATTCTTAATATATCTTTATAATATTCAGAATCTTATAGAATAAGGCTTTTAATGGATAAAATCGAGCTAAAAAATCTATTATTTCTTGCAAGAATAGGCATTGAAGATAGAGAACACCCAAAAATCTTAGAGAAACTCAAAAATACTTTTGATTTAATTGATGAAATGAATGAGTTGAACCTTGATAATATTGAGCCATTAAATAATCCATTAGAGCTTAACAATGTCTCTAGAGAAGACTCTAATAATGACAGAAACACTAAAAAGAATTTTTTAGAAGGTTCTCCAGAATCAGATGAAGATTATTTTATCGTACCAAAAATTATAGAATGAACTTTAAATTACAAAGAGAAAACTTCAGATCAAAGAAGATATCAGCTAAAGAAGCAACTCAAGAAGCGATAGATAGAGCTAAAAAAGATAAATTGAATATCTTTATTAATCATTTTGAGAACGAGGCATTGCTAAAAGCAGAGCATATTGACAATAATTTTGATGAATTCCAAAATTTGCCACTATCAGGTGTTCCTATTGCTCATAAAGATATATTTTGCACAAAAAATATAACAACCACTTGTGGGTCAAAAATGTTAGAAAATTTTGTTCCTCCATATGAATCAACAGTGACAGAAAACTGCAATGCTGCTGGATCGATAATGATTGCCAAAACAAATATGGATGAATTTGCTATGGGATCATCGAATGAGACAAGTTTTTTTGGTCCTGTTTCTAATCCATGGGGTGAAAATTTGGTTCCAGGAGGAAGTTCAGGTGGTTCTGCTGCATGTGTTGCTGCAAACAT
>CEUZ01055289.1_pt1 | contig 12561 bp, 9 predicted proteins | sample 361511 | NCBI WGS metagenome assembly CEUZ01 (sample SAMEA2622822, study PRJEB7988) | marine metagenome | biome: marine biome (ENVO:00000447); feature: surface water layer (ENVO:00002042); material: "saline water (ENVO:00002010), including plankton (ENVO:xxxxxxxx)" | depth 5 m
CTCTCGGTGTAAACGAGATGCTCTACCAACTGAGCTAAGCGCCCCCACTAACTTTTAAACTTTCTACAGCACACTGATAACAAAGTAAAATTAAATCTCTAAATCTTTAATACTTATAAATTTTTGCGCTAAATCACTGTTATTTTTTTTTATTTCGTCAAAAAAGTTCCAAGCCAAAACTAAAGCATAATCGGGTTTTTCTTTTATTTTTGATCTAGAAACAATAGGAATATTCATGCCAGGTAAAAATTTACCATGTTTTAATTTATTGTCTTCAACGATACATTCTATTTCATTCGAAATTCCAAAGAAATTTAATGCTGTAGTTGCTTTAGCTGGAGATCCATAACCAATTACTTTTGCATCATTGCTTTTAAGTTTTGAAATATTTCTTCTTATATTTTGTCTAATTTTATATACTTTTTTAGCGAACTCTTGATAAGTTTGATATTTTTTAATTCCAAAATTTTCTTCTTCTTTAGCTAATTCATTTACACTATTTTCAATTTTTATTTTTTTTGCTTTTTTAATGTAAACTCTAATTGATCCTCCATGTGTATTTATCTTTTCAGCACGATATATTTTAGCATCAAATTGATTAAAGAAGTTAGTTAAAGAGGTTAAAGACCAGTAATTATAGTGTTCATGGTAGATGTTATCAAAAGTTAAATCTCTTAAAGTATTTAACAAATATTGAACTTCTATAATTATTGTTCCATTTTTGCTTAAGAGTTTAAACATACATTCTGCCATTTCTTTTAACTTGTTAGAATGTGCAAAAACATTCGAAGCAAGAATTAAATCCGCATTTTTCTTGATTTTTTTTAAATTATTTTTTTCTAAAAAACCATTAAATGTTTTTATTTTATTTTTATTTGCTAATTTTGCTAAATTTCTAGCTGGTTCCACTCCTAATAATTTTTTAAATCCTAAATCTTTAAATGGTTTTAATGCTACACCATCATTGCTACCAATATCTATTATATAATTTTTTTTATTATTTAACTTAAAATCTTTAATATATTTTTTTGCAGCATTAACAAAATGTTCTCTAAAAGATTTAGATGTTGATGATGTATATAAGTAATTTGAAAACATTTTTTTAGGATCAACAGCTACAGACAATTGACAGTTATGGCAGTTGTCACAATAGTTTACTTCTAAAGGGTATAATTCACATTTTTCGTCTTTTTTATTTAGTAAATTATTTGCTAAAGGTTGATATCCTAAAGAAATTACTCTTTTAAGTTTAGTATTCCCACATGATCTGCAATCAAACTTATAATGATTTAATAATAATTTTTTTTCATTTTCATCTACCAAAACATGTCTAATGGTATGGGTAACCCCGTAATTATCGTGCTCTCTTTCACCTCTTACTAAGTTTAAAAAAATTGTATCTTTAGGAAAAACCATTGCATGTGCAGTATTGGGTTTGGTTACAATTAATTGACCTTCGTCAACAACATGAGTAATTTTTGGCGAATTTTTATTTAGTAGATCTTGATATACACTTATAAATTGCCCTTTCGTTACCAAACATTTTTGTTCTTGAATGGGGTGATAATGATTAGCTCGCACTGTTCCTTTTTTAGAATCTATTAATCCTATTAAATTTATTGGTTCAGGTAATTCGTGATTACTTATCTTACCACGTTTATCAATAAATTCTTTTTCACCTTTTCTTACATGTTCTAAATCTTTCGGTATGTTTAGCTTAGACCATTTAAGAATCATCTCTTTAATACTTTCTTCTAAATTATACAAAAATTTAAAACCTGTTTTTAAAATTTTATCATTTGATAAAGAAAAGCCTAAGTTAGGAATTTCATCATTAGTTTCTTTAAGGACAATTTTAGGATTATTTTTTTTACAAATTTCAGCGACATCTTTTACAGTTATAGTATCCTTTGTTAAATTAAATATTTCCGAGGAAATATCATCTCTTTCCTCCATATATTTAAAACATCTAGCCACATCAATTAGTGGAACTAAACTTTTTACCTGTTTGCCCCCAGCAAAAAGTTTTATTGTTCCATTTTGAGATGCAATTTTCGAAAATAGATTAGGCATAATATTAATGCGGGCAGTATCAGTTGAATAGCCATAGACTGAACCTAATCGCAATACTATATAATTTTTTCCTGAATTCTTTAGCTGCTTTTCGTTAATAGCTTTTGAAGTTGCGTAAGAAAGTATAGGTTTTGTTTGTTCGTCTTCAAGAATATTATTTTTAACTTTTTCTATTCCTTCATAAACAACGTGGGTAGAAGGAAAAATTATTTTACATTTATCGCTTATGGCATTAAGTAAATTTTGAGTTCCTTTTTCTGCAACTAATTTTATTTTAGTATCTGCATCATTATTGCTTTCGCTTTTTATTCTAGGTACATCGGTTATTCCAGCAAGATGATGGACAACATCTGCATCTTTGCAATATTTGTCTACTAAATCTTTATCTAATATATCTCCATGAACAAAATCAATGTTCCAATTTCTTAACTGGTTAACTCGTTCAGATATAAATCTATTATCAATAACCAAAATTTCATTATTCCAGCTAATACCTGAATAAATTTTACATAGCTCGGTACCGATATAACCAAGACCACCTGTTATTACAATTTTTTTAGTCATTGCCGTTATTGTGCCTTATTAAATTTAGATCTTTACTTATATTATATAAATCAATATTTCAATTATATATGAAAATCTACGATTGCTTTCAATTTTTCGATGAAGAGATGCTATTAGATCTCAGATTAAACATCATGGACAAATATATCGACAAATTTGTTATTACAGAAGCTACCTATATGCATAATGGCAAACCGAAAAAGCTTAATTTTGATATTAACAAATTCCCAAAATTTAAAGATAAAATAATTTATATAATTGTCGACAAGTCCCCTCCTGATCTATTTGAAATTTATGAAAATGATAATGATGAAAAAGACACAAGGGGACAAAAATTAGTATTGAACGGTTATAAAAGAGATAATTATCAAAGACAAATGGCTTGGAGTTTTTTAAAAAATATTAATGAAGATGATTGGATAATAATTAATGATATAGATGAAATACCCAATCTAAAAAATATTAATTTTAAAGAAATAAAAAATAAATTTGTTATTTTTAAACAACAAGTTTTTTATTATAAATTCAACTTGCTTTACCCAGAAATATTTTGGTATGGAACAAAAGCATGTAAAAAAAATAATTTTATTTCACCCCAGTGGTTAAGGGACGTGAAGCATAAAAAATATCCTCTTTGGAGGTTAGATACAATTTTTTCAAAGAAGAAATATAGTAATATTGCTCATATAAATGATGGAGGTTGGCATTTTACGAATATTAAATCTGCAGCAGATATTGAAAAAAAACTACTAAATTATACTCACCATTACGAATTTGAACAAAGTGGCCTTAAAATTGATGATCTTAAAAGAAAAATTCAAGAAAAAAAAATTATTTATGATCACGGAGTGGATCAACGACAGCCAAAATGGAAATCTGAAAAAACTTTAACTAAAATTGATTTAAAAAATATGCCAGAATACTTAAGAGAAAATTACAAAAAATATGCTAGTTGGTTAGAGTAGATATTTTTTCCCCAGATTTAGATTTAGAAATATTTTCCACTTCCATCCACTCAACTGGTTTTAATTCTTTTGTTAGCGCTATTTTAATTACCTCATCAACAGTTTTAACTGTCTTTACTTCTATATTATCAAGTATGTTTTTTGGTATCTCCACTAAGTCTTTTTTATTTTCTTCAGGTATTATTACCTTTGGAATACCAGCTCTATGTGCTGCTAACAATTTTTCTTTAAGTCCTCCTATAGGTAATACATGGCCTCTTAGTGTAACTTCTCCGGTCATTGCAATATTTCTATCAACAGAAACACCTGTAATTGAAGAAACTATAGAAGTAACCATTGCAATTCCTGCGGAAGGACCATCTTTCGGTGTTGCCCCTTCAGGAACGTGTATATGAAAATCTTTTTTTTCAAATATAGGAGGAATAATACCAAACTCTAAAGATTTAGATCTTACATATGATTTAGCCGCTTTCACCGATTCTTGCATTACATCACCTAATTTACCTGTGATTTGCATTTTCCCTTTTCCAGGCATTATTGCCGACTCTATTTTTAATATCTCTCCTCCAAATTCAGTCCATGCTAGCCCTGTAACTATACCAATTTTATTTTCTGATTCTATTTCTCCATATTTAAATTTCTTTACACCTAAAAAATCAGATAAATTTTCTTTACTAATATTTTGTTCAGATTCTTTTTTAATTAAAATATTTTTTACAGTTTTTCTTGCTAACTTTGAAATTTCACGTTCAAGATTTCTTACACCAGACTCTTTTGTATAACTACGAATAACATCTTGAAGAACATCTGATTTTAATTTCATTTCATCTTGTTTAAGACCATTTTCTTTTATTTGTTTTGGTATTAAATAATTATTTGCAATATTTATTTTTTCATCTTCTGTATAACCTGGAATTCTAATTACTTCTAATCTATCTAAAAGAGGAGGAAGTATATTAAGCGTGTTAGCTGTAGTAACAAACATTACATCTGAGAGATCATAATCTACTTCAAGGTAATGATCATTGAAATTTACATTTTGTTCAGGATCCAAAGCTTCTAATAATGCTGATGAAGGATCTCCTCGATAATCAGAACCAACCTTGTCTATTTCGTCTAGTAAAAAAAGTGGATTTTTTGTTCCTGCTTTTTTCATCTGTTGAATAATTTTCCCAGGTAAAGAACCTATATAAGTTCTTCTATGCCCCCTAATTTCTGCTTCATCTCTTATGCCTCCTAAGGACATTCTGACAAATTTTCTACCAGTTGATCTTGCAATTGATTTTCCTAAAGAAGTTTTTCCAACTCCAGGAGGACCTACTAAACATAGTATAGCGCCTTTAATTTTCCCAACTCTCTTTTGTACGGCTAAATATTCGAGTATTCTTTCCTTAACTTTTTCTAAGCCATAGTGATCTTGATCTAAAATCTTTTTAGCTTCGTTAATATCTATATTGTCTAATTTTTTAGTTTTATTGTACCAAGGCAATTCTGTCATCCAATCTAGATAATTTCTTACTACTGTAGCTTCAGCGGACATTGCACTCATAGTTTTTAATTTTTTAAGTTCTGATATACACTTTTTAGAAGCTTCTTTTGTCATTTTTGCTTTAATAATAGCTTTTTGTAAAATTGCAATTTCATCTTTTCCGTCTTCAATTTCACCAAGTTCTTTTTGAATAGCTTTCATCTGTTCATTTAAATAATACTCTCTTTGGGTTTTTTCCATTTGGTTTTTTACTCTTCCTCTTATTCTCTTTTCAACACCAATAACATTAATTTCATTATTTATATGTTCCATTAACTTTTCTAATCTTAGTTTTAGATCTATAGTTTCGAGTAATTTTTGTTTTTCAGAAATAGATATATTTAGCTGTCCAGAAATAAGATCAGCAATTTTAGTTGGGTTTTTCTTTTCTTTTAAACTTATTAATAACTCAGATGAAATCTTTCTGTTTAAATTTGATAACTTTTCTAACTTCCTTATCATTGCAATAGAATAAGACAATAAATCTTCGTTTGGATCAATTTTATCTTTAATAATTTCTGTTGAGGTTGTTAAAAATTCTTTTTCATTTTTGCATTCAATTATTTTAACTCGATCTATTCCCTCAACTAAAACTTTTACTGTTCCGTCAGGTAATTTTAGAAGTTGTAATATTTTACTTTCACAACCAAATGAGTAAAGATTTTCTTCGGTTGGATCGTCTATCTCAGCATTTTTTTGGGTTACCAAAATAATTTTTTTATTTGTTTTCATTACCTCGTTTAGAGCTTTTATAGATTTATCTCTTCCAACAAATAACGGAACTATCATGCCAGGAAAGACGACTATATCTCTCAGAGGTAGGCAGGGAAATAATTCGGTTTTACTCATTATAAGTAGTATATGGGTATAATTAGAAATAATTCAAGAAATTTCTTAGGCTGCGGTAGTTTTTTTATTTTTGGTATGTGTGATTATTGGTTCACTGTTATTTTTCACAACAGATTCATTTATAATAACCTCATGCACATCATCTATCGCTGGAAGCTTAAACATAGTTTTTAATAACAAGGCCTCTATAATTGACCTTAGACCTCTAGCTCCTGTTTTTTTGTTTATTGCTTTTTTTGCAATTTCTAATATAGCTTCGTCTTTAAATACTAATTTTGCATTTTCAAATTCAAAAAGTCTTTTATATTGTTTGACTAAAGAATTTTTTGGTTCCTTCAAAATTTTTACTAAAGAATTTTCATCAAGATCTTCAAGTGTTGCTAGAATTGGCATTCTTCCAACAAATTCAGGTATTAATCCATATTTAATTAAATCTTCTGGCTCCAAATTTTTTATTAGTTCTGAGGAAGGTTGATCCTGAAAATGTTTTACTTTAGCTCCAAAGCCAATAGAGGTGTCAGAGCTTCTTTTGGCTATAACTTTGTCTAGTCCAGCAAAAGCTCCTCCACAAATAAATAAAATATTTGTAGTATCTACTTGTAAAAATTCTTGCTGAGGATGTTTTCTTCCACCTTGTGGAGGAACACTAGCTATTGTTCCTTCCATTATTTTAAGCAAAGCTTGTTGTACTCCTTCTCCAGATACGTCTCTTGTAATAGATGGATTTTCAGATTTTCTACTTATTTTATCTACTTCATCGATATAAACAATACCACGTTGTGCTTTTTCAACATTATAATCAGCTGCTTGCAAAAGTTTAAGAATTATATTTTCAACATCCTCACCTACATACCCAGCTTCTGTTAAAGTTGTAGCGTCGGCCATTGTGAACGGTACATCTATAATTCTGGCTAAAGTTTGAGCTAGTAGTGTTTTACCACAACCTGTTGGTCCCACTAAAAGAATATTAGACTTAGATAATTCAACATCCTTTGCGCTTTTAGGTTCATAGTTTAATCTTTTGTAATGATTATGAACAGCAACAGATAAAACTTCTTTGGCATAAACTTGTCCGATAACATATTCATCTAAAACCTTACAAATTTCTTGCGGGGTTGGTACGCCTTCTTGATTATTTTTGAAAGAGTCTTTGTTCTCTTCTTTTATTATATCCATGCAAAGTTCAACACACTCGTCGCAGATAAAAACTGTTGGTCCTGCAATTAATTTCCTTACTTCATGCTGACTTTTTCCACAAAAAGAACAATACAGAATATTTTTATTATTTTTTTCGGCCATAAATTTTTAAACGAATCAATTAGATTAAAAATAAACTAATCTTAAGAGTTATCAAGTTTAAGTTGTACGCACTAACCAAATCTAGTGGTTCAGGATCTTTTTTCCACAACTTCGTCAATTAAACCAAAAGCTTTTGCTTCTGTGGGAGTCATAAAGTTATCTCTCTCTAAAGCTTTTTTTATTTCTGCTTCACTTTTTTTTGTGTGTTTTGAATAAATTTTATTTAATCTATCTTTAAGAGCTAATATCTCTTTAGCATGTATTTCTATATCTGTTGCTTGACCTTGATATCCAGCTGATGGTTGATGTACCATTATTCTTGAGTTTGGTAATGAAAATCTTTTTCCTTTTTCTCCAGCTGCTAATAAAAAAGATCCCATTGAAGAAGCTTGTCCAATACATAGAGTGGAGACGGGAGGCTTTATATATTGCATAGTATCATAAATTCCCAAACCTGATGTAACTAGTCCACCTGGACTATTAATATAAAAAGATATTTCCTTTTTTGGATTTTCTGATTCTAAAAATAATAACTGAGCAGTAACTAAAGTAGCAACAGTATCATTTACTGGTCCTACCAAAAAAATTATACGTTCTTTTAGTAGCCTAGAATAAATATCGTAAGCTCTTTCACCCCTATTAGATTGTTCAACAACCATAGGAATTAAGTTATTCATGTGTTCTTCAATTCTATCTTTCATAACGAATCAATGAATTGATGTTATACAACTTATGATTACTTTTTTCTAATTTTTTTCGTTTTTTTTGATGTTTTAACTGTTTTTTTTGGTTTATCAGTATTTTTATCTTGGTCCTCAAAGTTTTGAAAGTGTTTGTGGCTTTTATGATGTTCTTCAATTATATGTTCGGCTTCTTTAGTAGATATTGTTTTTTTTGTTTGTTTTGATTGTTTTTTTATTAAATTTATAATTTTTTCTTCATATATTGATCCTCTTAAACTTGCAGCTGCAGATGGATTTTTTTGATAATATTCAAGCACTTGTTTTTGCTGACCCGGCATTGCTTGTACTTGTTTTTGAATTTCATTTTTAAGTTCCTGCTCATCAACTTTAAGATTATTTTTTTCACCTAGTTCATTTAAAATAAGCCCCAACTTAATTCTTTTTTTAGCAATTTTTTCACTTTCTTTTTTATTTTTTTCAAAATCCTCCTTTTTTAGTCCTTGTGAAATTAAAGTTAGTTCTTGTTGAACTAAATTATCAGGTAAATCGATTTTATGAAGTTTTTCGATTTGATCTAAAATGCTTTCTTTGGCGAGAGCGTCTAAATTCATTTTATACTGATTTTGAATTTGTTTAACAGTCAATTCTTTTAAATGATTCAAATCTTTTGTTCCAAGATTTTTAGCAAATTGATCATCGATTGTTATTGCTTCAGGTCTTTTAACATTTAAAATTTTACATTTAAAAACTGATTTTTTTTTTGCAAATTCTTTTTTTGGATAGTTTTCTGGTAATAATACTTTGACTTCTTTTTCTTGATTTTTTTTAACGCCTATTAATTGATGGTCAAAACCTTTTATAAATAATTCTTTTCCTAAAACTATCTGTGTATTTTTACCTTCCCCTCCTTCAAAACTTTTTCCTTCGACAGTTGCATTATAATCAAATAAGATCAAATCTCCATTTTCTGCAGCCTCTGTTTCTTTTTTATCTTTAAAATTATTTTGATTTTTTGCTATTTCATTTATTCTTTTTTTTGTTTCATCTTCTGTAACTTTAATCTCATAGTCAGTAAACTTAATAGTGCTTAAAGGCTGTAATTTAATTGAGGGCAATTCATCTATTTCCAAAGTATAGTTTAAATCCTTTCCCTCCCCGTATGTTTTTAAATCTAATTTTGGTTGACCGGCCACTCTAATTTTCTTTTCTTCCAATGCTTTGGTAGACGTTTCTTTTAAAATTTTTTCTAATACTTCACCATAAACAGCTTTGCCAAATTGTCTTTTTAATACATCTGTTGGTACTTTACCTGGTCTAAATCCTTTTATATTAACTGTTTTGCTTAGTTCGGTTAATCTAATCCCGATTTTTTCATCTATAGTTTTTTTATCAACAAAAACTTTAAGATTTGTTTTCAAGCCTTTTTTGGAATCTACTGTTACTTTCATATTTACTGGTGGGCAAGAAGAGACTCGAACTCTTAAACCTTTCGGTACTAGTTCCTAAGACTAGCGCGTATACCAATTCCGCCACTTGCCCGTGCACGAGTTATTATCAAATAAAAAGATATTGTCCAAGGCAATTAAACTATTTTAATTTTACTACCTTTTTTTACAAGATAAATTCCAATTATTACAGCAATCAAAGAAAGTATTACTTTTGAAGTAATTGCTTCATTTAAAATTAAAAAACCTAAAATAACTCCAAAAATTGGTATTAGATAAGCAACTTGAGCCTGAAAAACCAATCCATTATGTTTTAAAATATAAAATCGTAATAACCAAGCAATACCAGTTGAAAAAATTCCTAAATATATAAGTGCTAGTGTTGAATCTAATCTTGGAGTTAAATTCCACGGTTGCTCCAAAAATAATGAAATAGGCATTAATATTAATGTTCCCCAAATTAAAATTGATGCTGTAACGTTTTCATTTTTTTTATCACTTATTTTTAAAGTTAGTAAACCACCAACAACATAAAAACATGAACCAAATAAAATTAAAAATGCAGAAAAAATATTATCTTCATTAATTAAAATATTGTCTGAAAATAAAAAAACTATTCCTGAAAACCCAACTAATACGCCAATAGATTTAATGAAATTAATTTTTTCATTTTTGGTAAAGAAATGAGCTAATCCAGCAGCAGTCAATGGTGTGCTTGCCATTAAAATAGCAGCTAAATTACTCTGCACCTTTTGGACTCCGTATGCTATTAAAAAAAAAGGTATTACTAAATTAATAATTCCTATAGCTGCAAACCAATACCAATCCTTTGAAAAAGCTTCTATTTTAATTTTTTTAAAAAAACACAGTAAAACTACAGGAATAGCTCCGAAGAAAATTCTTAAAAAGGCAATTGTAAGCGGTCCATAAGAATATGTTGCTATTTTAATATTAAAAAATGCTGACGCCCATATTAAAGCTAAAATAGTTAGTAAAAAATAATCTAGGGATTTTGATTCTCTCATTCAGACATTTCTTTCTCTAATCCATTTGTAATTTTTATTAATTGATTATAAGAAATTTTAAATACACAATTTGGATGTCCTGCCGCCGCAAACACATACTGAAATCTGTTTAGAGATTTATCAACTAAAATATCTAAATTTTTTATATGTGCAACTGGAGCAACCCCACCAATTGAAAAACCAGTGTTTTTTTTTACTTCATTGGCATCTGCCATAGAAACATCTTTTTGATTTAAAATTTTTTTTAATTTGTTTAAAGAACATCGTCTATCCCCAGCAATTAAGCAGATTAAAAAACTATTTTCAGCTCTAAGCAATAAACTTTTAACTATTGCTCCCACTTCACATTTTAATGAAGTTGCTGCATCTTTTGCTGTTCTTGCTGTAGTATCTAAAACCAAAATCTTAAGTTTAGAATCAAATTTATTGATAAATTCTTGAACTCTTTTTACTGGTTCTTTATTTATTAAGTTTTCCATCTTTTAACCTTTTAAGTGCAAAGGGTATACCATTAACAATATCCTCAGATATTAAACCTTTACCATATTTTTTTGCTATATCCCCATGCAACCATGTCGCCGCACACCCTGCTAAAAATGGATTCATTTTTTTATCACCTATTAAACTGACAATTAAACCACTTAAAACATCTCCAGATCCTATTACTGCTAACTCAGAAGAAGAATGAGTGTTAATTACAATTTTTTTGTCGTGTGAAATAATAACTGTATTTGCTCCCTTTAATAAAATATTAGATTTAATTAATTTTAAAGCATTTAAAGCTTTATCTATATTATTTAAATTTTTATTAATTTTTGGAAAAATTTTATGAAACTCTCCTATGTGAGGAGTTATTATTTTGTTTTTATCAAGTAATTTATAAAGTGATTGCAAATCATTTTTAAAACAAGTTAGAGCATCGGCATCTACTACTACATATTTTACTTTTTGGAGTATTAATTTTGTTATTTCTTTTATTTTATTGTTAGATCCAGATCCTGGACCAATAAGCATAGAAGTTATTTTTTCTTTGTTAAGAAATTTTTCTAATTCATTAATACTATTTATTTCTTTTTTTAAAACAGATGGGAATTTTACAGAGTATATTTGCAGTGTATTTTTAGTACATAAAATTTTAACCGACCCACTTCCAGTTCTTAAAGCGGCCTGAGCTGATAAAATAGTTGCACCAGTAAATTCACTTTGACCCCCATAAACAATCACTCTTCCTCTACTGTATTTATGACTAAATTTTTTTTTCCAAGGAAAAAATTTTTTCCATAAATCTGGAGAATTCTCCCTGTATATAGATTTAGTTTTCTTTTGAGAAAAGCCTATATCTACCACTTTAATCTCTCCACAATAATTTTTTCCATAACCAACTATATGACCTATTTTCTTTCTATGAAATGCAATAGTAAAATCTGCTTTTATTGCTCTTCCAAAAATTTTTCCAGTATTTGAACAAATACCGGAAGGTATATCTACTGAAACTACAAGATTTTTTGTACTATTTATTTTTCTAAAAATTTTACTCAAATCCCCTTTAATATTTCTTTGTAGACCTATCCCAAATAGGGCATCAACAATTAAAGTTCCTTTTTGTAATTTAAATGAACTTATTTTTTTTATTTTTCCTTTAAATTCTTTAAGAGCTTTAAGCGCATCTCCTTTATATTTTTCCCTTCTAAAATAGGTATAAACATTAACTATATACCCATGGTTTATAAGATGTTTGGCTATAACAAATCCATCTCCTCCATTATTGCCAGGTCCACAAAGAACAGATACTGATCTTGGTTTTTTAAATTTTTTTCTTATAAACTTAAAAGCAAAATAGCCTGCTTTTTGCATATAAGAATAGGAGCTTTTTTTCTTAAATTGACTTTGCTCAAACCGTTTCATCTCTGTTGAATTAAAAATTTCAAGCATTTTTCTAACTACATTTTATATAATAATTACTTTTATTAAGTATTATTAAGAAATATTTTGTGAGTTATTTTAAAATCCATGTGTGCTATGCATACCTGCAATATAATAATTTCATTACAATTAGAGCTACTAAGCTGATAATGATACAACCTAAAAGTTAGATAAAAAATATTTAGTTACACGTGAAATGTTATATAC